>Ga0209353_10002342_pt1 | contig 10347 bp, 9 predicted proteins | sample LauGreSpBDMM15SD_2_FD_187561 | JGI IMG/M metagenome (GOLD analysis project Ga0209353, IMG submission 187561) | Freshwater lake microbial communities from Lake Michigan, USA - Sp13.BD.MM15.SD (SPAdes) (version 2) | ecosystem: Environmental > Aquatic > Freshwater > Lake | place: Lake Michigan, USA...
ACCGATGCCGCACAGTTGGAAAACTACATCCGACAATTTAATTCTCAAAAGGAAGGATATCTATGAAAAACTTTATTAACACTATATTTGAAAGTCTAGTTGCATGGGGCGAAGCTATTGCGGAATATCGCAAGAGTAAAGCATCCCATCACTACTATTGAGGCAATCATGGACATAGAATTAGTAGCAATTCAGATTATCGTATTTGGGATGATAATTCTTGTGTATATGGCAGAGGAGTTTAATAAATGAACTTTCTAGATACACTAGTAACGTTTCTACGCTGGCGTCAGGAAGGATGGGAAGTACATCCTTGTATTGATACTGAATTCAGCGGCTGGTTCTAAGCTGATAAATATTGGCATGAAATTAGTGTATATACACGGTGCCAATGCCACCAGCGAGAGCTTTAACTATATTAAAAGTAAACTAGGCGACGGATTAGATCTTAACTATGATAGTCGCAATGGGTTTGAAAATAACCTAAAAGACATGCAGACCGCACTGCAAGCCCATAAAGACCTAGTGTTTATTGCACATAGTCTGGGCGGTATCTATAGCCTGCATTTGGCCAATAGTATGCCTAGTGCTGTTAAAGGTGCTGTGACATTGAGTACGCCATATGGTGGTGCTGAAGTAGCAGACTATGCTCAATACTTCTTGCCGTTTAGTAGACTAATGCGTGATATTGGTCCTAGTTCGTGGGTTATGAAGCAGGCAAGCCGTATTAAGATACAGCATCCGTGGACTAATATAGTAACCGTCAAAGGACAGAGTCCTTTTATGCACGAGCCCAATGATGGTGTAGTAACCATTGCCAGTCAGAAGCATCATGAGGATATGGAATTAGTAGAAGTAGATTATAACCACTATGAGGTTGTGCTTAGTGACGTAGTGGTTAAACTTATTAAGGAACGAGTAAACAAGTTCAAGAAATAAGTTGCTTTTTTATCACAAAGCATATATAATAGTACATAGAGAAAAAGAAGTATCTATGTTAACACAGACATTAAAACACACAGGAGATTATTATGTCAACAAAATTCGAAACACCAAAACTACCAGAAGTTAAATTTAACAAGAACGGATACGAAATCCGTACAGATATTCTGGACATGGCTAAGTCATTGGTCACTGAAGACTTCCAAGTTAAGTTTGCCGGATGGCAAATGACTGCTGAGAAGGACGCTAAGACTGGTCAGATCGTTAACAAGGTCGAAATGCCACAGTTCCCAGGATTGGAAAAAGTATTAGAGACAGCAGAAAAGATGTACGCATTTGTCAATGCTGGTGCAACTGCTAAGAAGTAATAGTATATTACATTAAACAAAAAGGACCTTCGGGTCCTTTTTCTATTACTTTATTCCTATCCAGGTTAGTCGTGTGTATCGCTCTTCTGGATCTTCAAGTCGCAAGCTGCTAAAATGCAGGGTTTCACTTAATGGATACAGTGTTTTAAAGTCTGGCATATCTCTTGTTTGAAGTGCCACTAGAGTGCCTTTAGGTATACGATCAAACCAATCACTGCCCTTGATGTTGTTGCAACTGGTATTGATTATCAGGCTTGGATTTTTATAGTTCAATTTATTAGCATCACCAGTTAGCTGCTTTACTAAATGTGTTATATCAAAATGCTCTGCTACTCGATCTGCATCATCAACAACTTCAGGATCTATGTCCACGTTTAACAGTTGATTAAACTTGATCCCTTGATTAACCAACGCTGGCCCTATATTACCATACCAACTGCCCAAGTTGTAGATTTTATCATGACGATCATATTTGAGTCGTTTAAGTTGTCTTGCAAGATGCAGCTTACTCATAAGCAGGTCATCTGAACAACTACCCCTCAAGGTTAACGGACTTGACTCCAGTATCATAGGCATTAATCCGCAGATTTGTTCTTGTCTTTTTCAGTGATTGGTCCACCAGTGACCCAGGCCTTGCATGAACGTGTGCCAGCACACTTAAAGTGTAGGAAGTTGCAATATCCTAAATCTGATAAGTTAATAGTTGCATTGGCATCTATTGCTGTTTCATCGCCCTTTATGCCTGTGCTTATACACTCTCTCATACTGTCGCTGACATCAAATGCCGCGCAGTTTCCACATAACATTGTTTTAGCAGTTGCTGAGGTCACGTTGAATATCTTTGCGCTTTTGTTCCAATAGTCTCCAGCTTGTTCTGGATTGGCAGGTCCGTAGTGATACTCGTCAATAGCCTTCTGACGATTCTTCAAGTTGACATCAATGTCATGTGTGGCAATAGGACAGCCTTTGTTGGCTGCTTCTACTATGTTGATATATTTTCTATACATTATTCATGCTCCTGCCATGATACTGATGCTACTGCATCATCGTTATTAGTAGTAGCAATAGCAGCCAAACACCAAATGTCACTTACTCCTGCTATGGTGCGGCCTAACTGTTGGCTAAAATCTACATCGTTGCCACTAACACTGGCTGCGCCACCTTTGTTAGATCCCACAAAAATACCTTGATCAATTACTATGCCGCCACTTAATGCAGTGGCCGATAGATCATATTCTACTGAACTGTTGTCGCCTGCTGATGTCCACGAGGCATCGGTCAGTGTAGGATTTAATATTACTCTATATCCAAACGCCGCCAATTGTACACCGTAAAGATCAAACTTAGCAGGCACTACAACACTGTCTATGTTAGTAGACTTCATTCTAATACAGACTAATGGACGATATTCTGTTTGGCTGAGATTCTTACCAGTTAAACTGGTTCCTATTGCTCTACTCTGGCTTCGGTTGCTATAGCCGCCTTCTGATATCACAGTGCTGCATATGGCTCGCATAGTGCCTGCGGCACCTGTGCTGGAGAGTTCATATCTAACGGGCAATGACGCAGTAGTCATATAGACCTTGTCAAATATATTAGCATGATGGAATATGTGGCAAACAATAAACTGACCGTTGATAACAAATCCGCAGCGTACTGACCCTGCGCCCAACCATTCAACATCACACCAAAAGATTTGTACTTTTGTTAAATCCAATGTGACTCCGCTGATGTTGCTCTGGCCGCCTTGGCCGTCCATTTTGTCACCGTTCCATGTTGATCTGTTGATCTTTTCTGTGGTATCATCCACTGAGCCTGATGTGTATTTTCTAATCACAAGATTAATATCAGTACCGTCTATTTCAAAGTACACACCGTTTCGTTCCCCAAAATAACCAACACGCTGACGCAGACCCGCTGTAGGAGTGTTCATTACAAAGGTAGCCATAGTCAGCAAACTCTTGCCTGGCTGATAACTAAACACTTGTTTACTTTGTCTAATAGCACTATCACCGTTGCCCGATACTGTCATTATTACTGAACTTTCGTTAGGTAAGAATGTACTAACACCGTTGCCTGTATCTACTTGATCCCATTTAAATCTGTCGTCTCTATAACGCAGAGCGCCGTCAAACAAAGTAAAGGGATTGCTGACTCGTAGTCGTCCAAACGCATCTATACTGGCCGAGATGTTGCCAGCATCGTTGTAACTAACACCGCCTACATTGTTTACTCGCAATAATGGTTCACCTGACGCACTGTAGTCCATAGCCATATGGAGGTCATTAGTGTTTGGTTCATAACTATGTACGTAGTCAGTACTGTTGGGATGTAGGTTAGCCATCTTTAGAATCCGTTGGTGGCTGAGTTATGGAATATTAAACCCGTCCATGTGGATGTTTTGGCAATGGTAGGTGTAGAATAACTCACTACCATTGTGCCTGGCCCAGTGTTATTACCAAACATGATCCTAATAGGGTAATAGATATTTTGTACTAGGCTAATAGTACCGCTTTGTTCAGTGGTACCATGTAGACCACCGTTTTGTACAACTGCATTGGTATGAGTATATCCTGAGATAGCATCTGGACCTATCCACATATAACTAGCATCGTCTGTGTTAGTGAAAAAGGTGTATGTTTCTGTTGTTGGCGCACGTAAGTATCCTAGCAACATAATAGAATTGTATTGAGGCTGTGCAGTGATATTCAATGTGACCAAAGTGCCCTGTGTTTCAGTCACAGGTGCAACTACGGGGTTATCAAAGAACGTTAGATCATCGTTGGTAGGGGTAAAGTCGAGGCCAAAATAACCGTTAGCATTAGTAGTTCCAACTCTGTTGTAGAAATAAATGTCCGGATCAAATGTGATGCCAGCAATATTGATCCAGGGACGCCCTTGAACTAATCCGCCTGTGTTAGGATTGTTAACAATAGAATTATTAGAATATTTTGTGGGTAGGGCATCTATATCGTAGGTATTATTTTCTCTATAGTAGTTTGCTGTAGTGTCGCCGCCTGCTTGACGTCGAGTTTGAGCCAAATTAAGTTTAGCTAGTTGTCTTTCTTCTCTAGTTGCTAATTGTGCGATTCCGTTTGCTGACATATTAAACCTCTTGTTGATTTGGATACATGCTTGGATCTTTTACACGTAGGTCATGTGGGTGCTTAGGACCGTTCACACCACCGCCTGCATCTACTGTGACTGCTGTAATATCTGCTATTTTTTCATTAGGACTATTGCTTAATGGGCTCATCTCACCAGGCTGTGTAACAATGCCCGCAATCTGCTTGAATCGTGCTAGATCGTCATCACAGTATCCGCTGGGCGTATCGTCAGGTTGATCTGTGGCCTGTCCTGCTTGATCTATAAGGTCCAGGACTGTTCTAATAATCTCGTGTGCTCGCATAATATATCCAGTATCAGATATTTAGCCCGTTACACGCTGCTATTATAAGATCCTGTGTATAGAGGGATTACTTGGTCCCCAAATAATGCGTACGGCGCCACTGCCGCCTTGGCCGGAGTTGGTGAAATAACCAACGCCCTCGCCGGAAGTTACATAATATTCTCCGCCGCCACCGCCGCCAAAATCGCCGCCTTCATATTGGGGTGCATTTCCACCAATGTTTCCCCATGGAGGTATATCTTGATAAGCACCGCCACCCGCGCCCCCAGAATCGCCACCACCACCCGCGCCACCCGATCCGCCACCACCACCATATTTCAATTGAGCGTTGGTGAATGGTTGAGGGATTGGTCGGCCATCTGCACCCTGTCCCCAAATGCCCACACCGCCACCTGGAGAAGACGTCGTGCCACTGCCGTTTTGTCCACTGCCGCCCGCGCCACCGCCACCACTTCCAGCACCTCCGATCGTCACACTTGGTGTAGATGAACTTGAAGGGCCACCGCTGCCACCGCTGCCTGTATACCCGCCAGCGCCACCGCCACCGGCGCCGTAGCCACCATTACCACCATTACCGCCACCATCTCCTACATATCCACCACCATTAGATACGCCAGAGGATACAGGGCCACCAGCACCACCATATCCTGCTACTGTAGCAGTTGATATAAAGTAACTTGTGCCGCCAGCAGCACCACCAGCAGCACCACGGCCACCTACTACAACAGTATAGCTCTGTCCAGGTGTTACTGCAATTGCATTCTTCCAACCAAGTCCACCACCAGCGCCACCTCCTGTGGTCACTGTGCTTGGACGGCCGCCACCACCACCACCTACAGCCACTACACTTACCCTGGTAACTCCTGCAGGAGCAATCCAAGAATATTCACCTGCAGCAATATATTCTGATGCGGAACTACTGTCATACTGATCTGAAACACGATTACTTGGAAAAGATCTGTTGTATCCCCATACTATACGTACAGCACCGAAACCGCCTTGGGTGGCAACTGCTGCACCGCCGGCACCACCACCACCGCCAAAGTTGCCGCCAAATGTGTAGGTGTAACTAGTACCTCCTGAACCACCTCCAGCAGGTCCTGCTGAGCCATTGACTTCACTTCTGACGGCACCAGCACCGCTAGCGCCTTGACCATATATACCAACTCCTCCACCGCCTGTAGAGCCAACGCCATTGCCAAAACCTCCACCCATTGCGCCACCGCCGCCACCACCGCCAGCGCCAGCGCCACCATTGTTGCTGAAGCCCTGGCCAGCCCCGCGGCCGCCGCTACCAGTATATCCGCCGGCACCGCCACCACCTGGGTATTGGCTGCCATTGAGGCCGCCGTTGTCGCCGCCTGTGCTGTAGCCACCGTTGCCGCCTGCGCCACCACCATCTCCTGCAAAGCCACCACCAGCGCCGCCTGATCCGCCACCGCCGCCACCGCCACCGCCTCGTACTGTGTCTGTATTGATAAAGTAACTGTCGCCGCCGGCAACCCCTACATTGACGCCGCTCTCGCGGCGTCCACGGTTACCTACTACAACAGTATAGCTCTGCCCAGGTGTTACTGCAATTGCATTCTTCCAACCAAGTCCGCCACCACCACCAGCGGCATTTCCACCGTCGCCCGAGCCACCGGCACCAACACATACTACTGATACAGAATATACGCCAGCTGGTGCTGTCCATGAGTAAGTGCCACCTATACCATCATAGGTGACACTTCCTCCACCTAGATCAGATCCTTTACCCACATTTGACGAAGGAAATGCGCGGCCTGTTCCCCATATAAGTCTAGCACCGCCGTACCCAGGTCTGGGGTCGGTCTCGACCTGAGGCCCGTTGTAAGGGACTGGCTGGCCTCCGCCGTAATTACCGCCGTGCATTTTTAAACGCCCGGTGCTACTAGTTCCGTACCCATATCCTTTTGTTCCACCTGATCCGCCACCGCCACCAGCGGTATGGTAGGGGTCACCGTTGGTTATGCCGCCACGTCCATTACTGCCTTGTCCATAAAGGCCAACGCCCCCGCCTGCTCCTCCGGCTCCACCGGAGAATTGGGCACCGCTGGCTCCAGCACCACCACCACCACCACTTCCTGCTTGACCGGCGACCGGCGTACCGCTGGTTACCACACTTGATCCGCCATTACCAGAATAACCTCCAGCGCCGCCACCGCCCGGTAGTCGGTCCGGATAGCCAAAACCAGCACCGCTGCTGGCGCCACCATTACCACCACCTATAATGCCACCGAATGGCCCTGCACCTAGTGTGCTGGACAGGTTATCTGAAAAATAACGTCCTAGGCTCCTAACAATAACATCAGTTGATCTTCTAACTTGTGTATTTAAATCGTTGCCTCCGCTTGCATCACTGCTACCAATTTCAACAGTCAGTGTTTCTCCTGGGGACACAGGAAAGTTGTTAATCCAACGTAGATCTCCTCCTTTGCCAAAGATGCTGCCAGGTGCAATAAATACTCCGGACATTAGGTATATGTTGGGGGGCACTATAAAAGTGTAAGACCCAGGGCTTTCAAACGCCACACCACCACTTAGGCCAAATGGTATGTATTGTTGTCTTTGAATTGTTCCGATATCTAGCATATTAAATTGTGTTTATAAAAGTTTGTTAAATGGCAGCAAAGTCTTTAATGGTTATTGCGCCCACCATTGTTCCGTGATTTTGACAAATGTATCTAAATGTACCTGAAACACTAGCAGGTATTTTCCAGTACAGTGTGCCTGAAACTTTACCTTGAGCGGCAGATCCGGTACTGACTACACCTGCGGTGCTTACATGTATTAGATTCGCAGTGGTAATATTTGTGCTGTCTTGCTGAAGTAAAAACGGATGACTGGCGCCTTGCTGGAGGTTGAAAGCTATGGTAGTGCCACTGATAGCATATATTGCAGGATTGTCTCCTGAATATTGATCAATATTATAATTGAATACCGGTGTTGTGACTACTAACATTGTGATTGCAGGCAGATAAATTTTGTCTACTGTGAGGCTTGAACTTGTGGCATCCGATAGTCCGGCAAATGTTGATGCGCCTGACGATCCAGCACTGCCAGTATAACCTAGTGATCCAGCACTGCCAGTGTAACCTGAACTCACAGGGCCAATAAACAACCAAGTATCTGTAGCTGTCTTTATTAAGGTACCTGCAGAGTATTGATTGATTAATGCCAAACTGCTGTTTGCTGCGGAGATTGTAACTCCGCCAGAGCCTGCTATTAATAATCCACCTGAGCCAGCAGTTGATACATCAATACGTTGTCCTACAGCAAATGGCACAACAGAATCTAATGGCACTGTTACTGTTAGGATACTAGAACTAGTAAATCTAACCAGCTTGCCAACGTCCGTAGCTTGTAGAGTATATGATACAGTTTGATCGTTAATTTCCTGTACAGATCCAAAACCACCTATTGACCCAGTGTAACCTATTGACCCAGTAAAACCTGCACCTTGGCTGCCAGTAAAACCTCTTGATCCAGAAAAACCTGAGCTAGCCGGTCCAATAAACAACCAAGTGTCAGTGTCCATTTTTACCAACGTTCCCGTTGCGTATTGATTAAACAATGCTAGACTTGCATTTGAAGCTGAGACAGTAACACCACCTTCGCCTGCTATTAATAATCCACCTAAGCCGGCAGTTGAAACATCAATACGTTGTCCTACAGCAAATGGCACGACTGAATTTAATGGCACTGTTAGGGTTAACGTACTAGCACTGGTAAATCTAACTAATTTTCCTATGTCGGTACTCACTAGAGTATAATTTGTAGTTTGATCGTTAATTGTTTGTATAGATGCAAAACCACCTATTGATCCAGTATATCCCTGTGATCCAGTAAAACCTGCACCTTGGCTGCCAGTAAAACCTCTTGATCCAGAAAAACCTGAAGTTGATGGACCAACTAGGTTCCAAGTATTTGCACTAATTTTAATTACTGATGCTGCAGAGTATTGATCTACAAGATATAAGGCACCGCCTGCTGCGGAGATTGTAACCCCACCTGCGCCTGCTATTGACAAATACCCCGTGCTGGCTAACTGTAGATCAATACGCTGACCTACTGAGAAATTCAATGTACTGTCATTTGGTATTGTAACAGTGATGTTGCCAGCATAAGTAAAACGCACCATGTTACCGCCATCACCTGCAAGCAGTGTATAACTGGCTGTAGATACTGTGGTAAAACTCTGTAGAGAATTAAATCCACCAACCGAACCAGTATAACCCAATGAGCCTGCATATCCTTGCGATCCAGTATATCCTATGGCTGCATAAGTTCCAGGAATACCCTGCTCACCTTGTGAACCTGTAAATCCAATATCACCTTGGCTTCCGCTAAAACCTACTGCTGCATATTCGCCCGGCAAGCCTCTAGATCCCGTGTAGCCAAGAGCTGCATACTCACCTGGAATACCTTGGCTACCTGTATAACCTTGACTGCCTTCACTTCCTGTGTAGCCTAGTGCGGCAAATTCTCCTGGCTCACCTTGACTGCCAGTATAACCTACTGCTGCAAATGCACCTGCAGGACCTTCGCTGCCAGTATAACCTAGATCACCTTGTGAACCAGTGTAGCCTTGTCCTGCAAATTCTCCTGCAATACCTCGACTTCCAGTAAATCCTATTGATCCAGTGTAACCATCTCGTCCAATAAATCCGTCTGCACCTGCTGATCCAGTGAATCCTATTGAGCCAACAACCCCTTGACTACCTGTATAGCCTTGAATTTGTCCAACATCTGACCAAGTATTTCCGGTCCATACCCATAAATTACCTGTATCCCTAGCAATATATCCATCACCAAGATTACCACTGTAGGGATCAGGTAATCCCGAAGATGAAGCTACAGAACCTACAATGGTAACTGAAGTTCCAGCAGGTCCTCTAGATCCTGTAAATCCGATTGATCCTGTAAATCCTGCACCTTGACTACCAGTGTAACCAATAGTAGTAGATATTGCTTTCCAAAAGCGACCGTTCCATACCCAAGTACGATCTTCAAACGTGTACTGTGTATCAACTGCGGGTAATAGGGGAAAATTTAATGGCATTTTAGTAGTATAAAGTAATCATATGTATTTATAGTTAGTTAAAATGTCAAACCCATAGATAGGTGCTTTATCAAAAACTTGTGGGGTGTACCAACTTTTTTGCTTTATTTATGACTTAACTGCCAGTATAATTAGGATTGCGTACAAGAGGAATAGTAGTAGAGCTGTTATCTGTAAACACATAAATAGGGGCATCGCTAAAAATTATACGTACAGCGCCGATGCCGCCTGTACTTCCATAAGCTGCTTTCCCGCCTGATCCGCCATAGCCATAGTTGGCAGTTGGCAATCCCGAATCTACACTACCGTTCCCGCCGGTGGCGTATCGGGCACCGTTGTTACCGGAAACACCAATTCCATATATACCAACGCCACCGCCGATACGACCACCACCACCAAAATCGCCACCGCCACCTCCTCCGCCACCTCCTGCTTGACCGGAGGTGCTCGTAACGATGGAGGCGTTGGTTTGACCGTTCCCGCCGGGGCCGCCGTATCCACCGGCACCACCACCACCGGCACCATAATGAGTTGTGCTGATATAG
>Ga0209353_10002347_pt1 | contig 10332 bp, 6 predicted proteins | sample LauGreSpBDMM15SD_2_FD_187561 | JGI IMG/M metagenome (GOLD analysis project Ga0209353, IMG submission 187561) | Freshwater lake microbial communities from Lake Michigan, USA - Sp13.BD.MM15.SD (SPAdes) (version 2) | ecosystem: Environmental > Aquatic > Freshwater > Lake | place: Lake Michigan, USA...
GCAAGCGGCTCAAGAATGCAGAAGGGTTATTCCGGCTCTGTAGACAAAAGAGCAGCAGACGTTTACTGGCCTGACTATTCCAGCATCTCAGTCTGGTTTAATACCGGCACCTACTCTGATAATAATTTACTTGCTCAGTGGACTCGCGCCGATGTTGCAGTCACAACCGAAGGTGGCGCAAAGGTTCTCAGGTTTCGCCTTCGCCCATCGAAGTCTTCCCGCACAATCAAGAGTCGGGGCGGCACTCTCCTCTCAACGGAATACACATCTTGGGAACAGTTCCCTGATGCCGTTGCACCAGAAGTCACAATAGTTCTCAGAGACTGCCCAGATACTTGGCTACTTGCGAGTGGCACGATGTGCAGTCCGAAGCTCACTAAAGAAGCAGCGATAGCTGCTGACCGCATCAAATGGTGGACTACTGGGACAAATGTACAGCGCCCGTTGGTGAATATTGGGGCGTCAGGCGCTCCTAGCGCCAGCACTATCACGATCACAGATGCAGGTAGCGGATGGGAAAAGAACGCGACATTCTCCTTCCGGCTTTACCAAGCTAATGCCTATGACCAGTATGTAGATTACAACACCGCAGTCTCGGAAGAGTCACTTCCAAGAGGGCATGCGATGAAATCCGCCGGTCAGTATTTAGAATACAAGCTCACTGCGAATGTGGCCGACAACATCACCACTCAGCACGGCCCGCCAGCCGTTCTCATATCGCCGTCTCAAGTGGAGGTTCCCGGCAGGGGATACACTGCCGGTGATACAGCAAATCTCATGCTGTATCGACGCGAACTTACAGCCGCAGTGTCAACGGCAGTGGCATCCGTTTCGCTAACTTGGCCTGCGGTAGTCCTTGAAACTTTATCGTCAGCGACAGTGCAGCAGATCTCCGCTGTGTCCATTCTGTCTCAAGGGCGAGGATACCTAGCTGCCCCTACTATCTCGGTGCGCGGTGGCGGAACTGGCTATGGATTAAGCGTTACGCCAACGGTAACAGATGGCAAGATTACATCGCTGCAAATCAACTCACCGGGACAAGGCTACACCTCCTCCCCCGATCTATACACAGATTCCTCTGACGCTGACCTCAGTCCTGCTATGCGCCCAGCAATGCGCGGCAAGTACCGCTGTGCTTATCGGTTTGTTGATCGCTCCGAAACAATCGTCAGCAACACAATTGACGCAATACGAGATGACGCAAGTGTAGATACCGTTCTCAAGCTCACCAACATTACGGGGATAGAGGTTGGGATGATCCTTGAGGCACCGCTGCTGCCAAACAACCTAGTCATCACCAGCATCAATAGTCGTTATGTTGAAGTCAATCAGCGGTTGGTAAACCTGCCGTACAACCAATGGCACTACAATATAGTTGTTCGCGATCCCCGCAAGCCCGTTGGTTACAGCGATTTCTCGCCTATTGTCGATGTCGATGCAGGGCCAAACGAAAGTCGAACGCACTCCTCAATTATGACTTGGAGCATGATTGGCGTCCTGCCCCCAACGCGCGCAGACAGGGTGGAGTTCTGGCGCACCAGTGGAGATCAGTCACTGGTGTTCTATCGTTGCGAGGCTTACGGCATCCCGGTGAACAGCGGCGTCAGCGTTACTGGGGTAGACACCCTGACAGACGAAGAGTTGTTCAACGTAGATCGCCCGTACTACGCAGCAATGCCAGTGGTGCTACCAAACGGCAACGTCAATGCATTTCGTTTCGGCAAGCCCAGATCCGATATGGCTGTTGCTGTTCCATTCCAAGACCGTCTTTGGGTTGCTGTTTCAACCACCGACGAGAATGCAAACACCGTGTACTTCTCAGAGTATGACGAGTTTGAGTCGATGCCTGACGTTAACGAGATCTCGATCCAGATCAACCAGAAGACTACGGATGTGATCACGGCGCTTGCACCCTTTGGCTCGATGCTGCTGATCATGCAACACGGGTTAACCTACGCACTCACATACAACACCGATCCAAGCGTAGACGCTGCAATACAGATGATCTCGCATCGCGGTTGCCTGCATCAGCGTTGTTGGGATATGCATGAGAATACGCTCTTCGCTGCGGATGAATACGGCATCTACTCACTAGAGCGCAGCGGGAAGATTGAACAGATCTCCATGGCAGTAAGAGACTACTTCGTTGGGGAGCTTATCGACTTCTCCAAGCGAGAGACATTTTTTCTGCACGTTGATCCGCGCACGCACATCCTGCGGTTCTTCTGCGTTCTCAAAACGAATGTGACCGACACTCCATCGATAGCTTTGTGCTTTGACGTTAAGGCTGTGGCATGGTGGACAGAGTCCTACCCTAATGGCCCAACCGCCGCTTGCTCTGGCAGGCCCAGCGGTGAGCGTGTCAGCACCATGCTATTAGGTGCGGTTGACGGCAACCTATACGAGATGGAGTCCAACAGCGACCACTCCAATGAATCAGTGACAAGCTGCACCATTACCGAAGGTGGAATGGGTTACAAAGAAGCACCTACTATCACAGTACCAAATGCAGTCGGTGTAGTGGTGCAAGGAGTAGTGAGCGAAGGTCGGTTGGTGGACATCATCATCCAGCACGCCGGATGGGGTGCATCTAGCGGTGTTCTTCTCACGGCAGAGAATGGTGCGCACCTGATCACCCAGATCGGGCAAGAAATAGGTGGCGTTGAGTACCTTCCCATTTCGCTGGAAATCTCCGCACCAGAAGAGGGTGGCGTGCAGGCAGTCGCAGAAGCTGACTACGCAGTAGTGCCAAGAGTGGTACGCGAATGCACTGTAGTGAAGGACGAGACCTTCGTGCGACTTAACCCTGCCCGCACAGCACAGCTACAGCCAGCGGCATTGCAAGCAATCGGGACAGAGAGCGGATACGAACTACTAACGCAGGCTGGCGGCTGGATCACCGTGGAGCCACTCCCCGTCGAGATCGGGATGGAAGCAATCGGAGACTATCTCCCGCTCAATGCATTTGTGTCAAGCATTTCTGGCACAGATGTGTATCTCAAGCACCCAGATGGCACACCGGCAAAAGTTACCTTTGGTGCAGCGCGTACCAATGAAGCAGGCACAAGCGAAGACTACCTTGAAAACGGTACGTTTCTGACCGTAACTTTTCGCAAGCCGTTCCGCACTCACATACCGTTCCAAATGACCACTGGACATATGCCCCTACTGAACGAAGACACGACAAAGGGTGGCGACAGGCTGATGGATCGATCCATTACTCTGGTGTACACCCCAACAGCAGACAGCAAGACCATCGAGCTTATCAATCGGTACAACGGTCAAGTCGAAATGCGTCCCAATGCCATCCGCAGAATTCGCGGCGGGCCGGGAAACTTCCAGCATCTGCAAGACAGCGCCTCTACGGTGATCGACATTGGTAGAAACGCTTCTGCCTTGGGCTTCTCCACCGGAGTAGCTAAAGCTGTGTTTGCCGGTAGGTCTTCTGCCAATCTCACGGGGGAAGATCAGCATCTACAGGTCGAGCTATATGCCCGCCCAGAGCAGGCTAGTCCATGGGAACGGACAAACTACTGGCGTCCTAATGACGCAATACTGGCAGAACAGCCATTTGTAATGCACACCCTGACAATCAACGGGGTCGCAGAAAATGCCCAGTGATCTAGAGCAGACACTCATCGAAGGTGGCATATCACCGACAGCGGCGAAGGCACTGTCCAATGCGCTCGCGAACGCGAATACTGAACAAGTGACAACCGGCAGGAGACTGACCGACGCAACACCTGTAAAGCAGTTGCGGTTAATCGACGCTGACACTAGACGGTACACGCTGACCAACCTCGATTATAAGCCTACGGCGAATCAGCCAGCACATCCCTACGCAGATTCGCAGCCAGCCTCTGCTACAGCAACGCTGGCAACTCCCAGTATTGCGGGAGGGAAGTTTGTTGAAGTTGCCGCCAAAACAACAGGCGGGGTGGCTCAATCGGTCATTTCCCTCAAGGTCGCCAACCGGGGCGGGCAGCATGCGAGGCTGAACCTAGCGACAGGCGAGGTTGAGTGTGTGCCGCTAACTGTGGTCTGTGAGCCACAAAGTAAGTGTACCGCGACAGTTGAAGAGAAGTCAGACTCAACAGTAATCACCCTTACATTCTTATAATGGCAGCACCAAGACCACAAGTCGGCAACTGGAAACCTTATAAGGGTGGCAAGCCACCTGATCCGCCACCGGCAGGGCAAGGCCCAATCATCGGGCAACCCAATACAAGGTTCCCCACAGTCGGCCCTACAGAGATCGCAGTACCGGCAGGTGGGTATCAGTCGGTCATCGACACCGCTCCGCTGGATCAGGGCAAGCGCAATCAGATCACTGCCGTCCCGGTAGCGTTTCAATCCAATCGCACGACAGGTGGTGACCCATCGCGGGCAGCTTTCGCCAGAGCCGTTTCGGACACCAGTCGCAATGCAATGGGTCGCGCCGAGAATAAGTTCTCTACCGATCTCATGCAGCAGAGTCAGAAGAGTCGCAGCGAAGACTTACTTTCTCAAAAGCAATCTGCTGCCGACAGGTTCCGCATGGATTTGTCAAAGAACATCTTCGACACCGACACATCGACTCGCTACACGCAAGGCATCATGGACGGCAGTCAGATGTTTGAAACCGAGAAGCGGAATGAAGAAGCCAAGCGCACAGCGATGGTGATGCGAATGATCGGAGGACTGCTCTAAATGTTTTCCGACGATCCGCAGACAAAGTACCGAACGAACAACACATACGCGACTACCTTCACGGCGCCAGTCGGGCCAGATCCCCGCACGTTTGACAAGGCGCGCAACGAAGCGATGGCGCAGGCCAGCTATCAAGGGAACACACGGCAGTTCGATACTACAGTAGGCAAGGGAATAGCCGCTGGTGGAAAGATGCAGGCATTCCGCTCTGGCCTCATGGGAGATGCTGAAGCAGGTAAGGCGTTCGCACAAGCACAACAAGAACAGCTTGGCAAGTTCTCCGCACAGTCTGCCGCAAATCTACAGTTCCAAGAGCGTCTCTCTGGCGAAAGGGGTTGGGTACGCGACCTGCTAATGGATCGCGACGAGAACCTGACCAAGGAACGTATGTCTGCCTACAAGCGTTATGTCGATGTGAATCTTGGTGACTACGAAAGAAAAATCAAAGAAGCAGTTGCTGCCGAGCGACGGTCAACTGAAATACTTGGTGGGTTAATCTAGGAAAATAAAATGAAACTCGATCTAGGAAAGAATCCGTTCAAGAAGTTCACTAAGAGCGCGCTCGTTGAGATGCTGGAGGATGCCATCCTCATGGAAAAGGATCGCACTCTGCCGATGCACAAGCGCGGCGAAAAAGGGACTCCCGAAAAAGACGAAGCAACCAAAGACGCCGATGCAGAGCGTGAAGAGATCGCAGACCTCAAAGCAGAGACTAATGGGGAGGCCAGCCCAGTAGAGATGGACGATGAGGACATGAGCGACGAAGCGATGGATGTGATCAGCAGTCGCGTCAAGAAGAAATCTGTCAAGCCCAAGGTTAAGTAATGGGAATCAAGGCTGTTAAAGCACTGATAGATGCTGCTAACGCACCTTCTGCTAAAGCAGTCGGCCAGTACCCCCCCATATCGCTGCGCCATAAGTTTGTCGAGCGCGCTCCGGTTGGGCAATACGTTGACGCAGGCGATCCATTGCCGCTCCCCGAAGAGCTACTGCAAGGCCCAACCGGAGCCTACATTCAGTCACAAGGTTCGCCTACTAAAGGAGCAGTTCTATCTGCTGCTGAACAGGCGTTGGCTAACGAGCGAAGTGTCTTGTCTGCGTTGCTTGACAGTGCTGCGCCGCAAGTCGATAGAGTAGGCAGAAGATTACCCTTGAGTGCGTTTGAGACCCGCACCCCGCGCCAGACGCAGTTACCATTGAATCCCATCTCGACGCCAGAACTGATCGAGTTTATCAAAGGAAACCAATCTCCGCAGTTTGATGCGGCAAGGACATTCATCGCGAAGCAGAACCCACAGGCACCAGTCACACCAGCACCCTTGGAAGTTAAGGATGTAAAGCTAGCTGACGGGTGGAACACAGACACCACCGACTTAAAAAACCTGCCAAACATATACACCAAAGGCGTTCGCCAGATCATAGAAAACAAAGACGGCACAAAAACTAGGGTGCCGGGCGCATCTGTTTCTGGGGTGCAAGATGGGTTAGTCGATCTTTGGCAGAGATTCCGTAATGCGGCAGATGGCGCAGCAATGACAGAAGATCCTGTCAAATCGTTTAAGCAATACGATGATGTGGTTGAACTGGTCAGGCGATACGGGAAAGAAGCCAACGGCGAAGACCCCACTGTGCTTGCGCCGATGGTCGCTGCATTATCGAAGCTCGATGCACCCTTGCGGTCTCGAATTCTAGAGGCAGCAGGAAATCCCCCTGTTTTTGATTTCTTTACACAGGCCGGATTTGAGAAGGCTCTGCCTGATATCAACAGGGCTACGGACACCATCGCAGAGTTACCTCAAGACTTCAATAGTGGGGCGAGAGGCACAGTAGTAGAGACTGACAAAGCCTACCGGAAAACCCTAGAGCAAGGCGATACCCCGCTTGCGAACAAGTTGGGGGCGTGGCAGACCAAGCCAGACGCACTTAGCCCTCCGAAGACTTTCCAGAAGTTCTTTGCGCACGCCGATCAGGGTGTTCCTGAGAATGCCGATCAGTTCCGTGCATTCTGGAACACTGCATTCTCAGAAAAGAACAGATATGAATTCCGCGCCCGGATCATGTCCTCTGGCAGTCCTAACGCGAAGAGGATCTACGAACTGATCAGTCCTGACAACGTGTCTGGCCCTGATGAGGCCATGTACAACCTGATGCACAATCCAGAGAAGTTTGGCATCTACTCAGCCAACAGAACCATCGGCACCGATCACATATACAAAGCATCCCCTCAGATGTACGGTACTGGCGAAGGCTCTCGCGAGTTTGCGCTGACCAGTCTTGTAGGCCCGCAACTAAGTCAGATACGAGCAATCGAACAGCCTCGACTGAAAGAGCCGCATGCAGAACTCGAAAAGTATCTTGCCGAGATTAAAAGGATGTCGAAGGCCGATCAAGCTGCCGCAATAGCAAACCTCTCGCAAGGGGAACGCGACGGTTTACTTTTCCCAGTGGCACGACTTCCGCCACCCACGGGGCGACAAGTGCGAGACGATACGGTAATAACCGTAGGTACAAAAATCGATCCACGAAATAACAGACATGGCGGAACAGGTGCTGACAGGTATCTAGACGAAGACACCGTGGTTGCAAGGCAGAATATGACAGCGTTGGAAAAGGCCGAGCATTACCTGTACATGCTAACGCCAGAAGTCCATGTTCCTACTCAAGGCAACGCAACTGTACTCACAGAGACCCTTGGCGGCGACACCAGTAAGGTTCTGGACATGGACAAGTTTGCCCCGTGGGTCAGGGCTAGACACGGTGTGCCTGATGCCAATGGGAATATATCGTTCCCAGATAAGCACTTATCAGCCGAGGCTGTTACTAAATTCCTTCAGTACATCTTGAAGAACAACGACCCCAAGTTCGTCCCGCGAATGCTGCCGCTGATCGAGCGCTCGCTTGCTGCCATGCCCGATAAGCCGACCACTGCAAGGGCCAGAATGTTCGCAGAGCAGGTGTTTTTTCCCAACAAGAAATTGGTTCAGAAGGCATCTGATGGTACGATTTTTAATATCCACGGCGACAGGGATGCCGGGAGAGGTGCAATAGCTAAAGAACTGCACGGCTTTAAGCTCAACAAGTTTGAGGAAAAAGCCACCACCCGGCAAGAAGACTTATCTGAGGCGATAAGACTACAAAACGAGCAGATCAAAAAGCTTAGGGAAGGAAAACCCGGTAGTGCAAAACCCGGTAAAACAGACCAATCGTCCATATATCAGATGAACCCCTTAACTAGCCCCCTACGCTCTTTGTTGGTATAGCACCTATGGCAAATAATAAAAGAATCATAAAAGCTGCCACAGCCGCTGCCGATGCAGCAAATACCGCCGGGAAAGCCGCTGCTAATACAGCACAGACTGCGGCACAGACTCCGGCAGTTAATCCTCTTGAACAACTCTTTGGCAAGAACTACCCCAAGCCAGCAACTCGCGAAGAGTTCCTAAATGCTTACGAAGATGTCGGCGGGATGAACGAGCTATATGAAGCAACAGACTCTGGGTCGGGCAAACTAAAACTGGCTATGCGTGAAGCGGTGCAGGCTGGCGAGAATCACCCCAATGGTGTAGCGGGAGCGATAGCAGATGCGTTGTACCCTGCCGCCCCTGCCGCTGGCCTCACGCCAGATGGTAAGAAAGCACTCCTAAACTACTTTGGCAGTAAAGCGCCCGGCATACAGGGGAAAAACCCTGTGCCAGCGGCACCGAAAACAGAAGTAGCAGGCACCACAGTCGATGATGTAGCAGCAGATATGAAGGCTAGAAAAGAAGCCGGGAAGGGTGGGGCTAAAAGGGGAAGGGAAGCCGCTAAAGCGGCTAAGGCGCAACTGGATGCCGACGATGCGGATAAAGCTGAGAGAGCTGCTCAAAGGCTAGCTGTAATGGACGCAGCGGATAAAGCTAAAGCTGAAGCAGCAGCAGCGGCAGCTCAAGGGCCACCTAAACTAGCAGCAACAGCCAAAGCCGAAAAGGTGACCCCAGAAAAGGCTCCGAAAAAGACCAACATCAAAGGCAAGGTCGAGGCCGCACCGGAAGTGCCGTCTAACAATATAGACAATTCAATTGCAGTTGAAAGTACAACTGAGCTTGCGCCGACACCGACACCGAAGGCTCCCAAGAGAAAGTCCAAGGCTCCAGTTAGTATTGTGTACGACAATGCGACGGGCACGGACAAGCTTATTCCAGAAGACGCGAACCTTTCAAGCGGAGCGCTTATGCCACTGGAGCAAGATGCCTTCAACGAGGCCGCTCTAGCAGACGCTACCGGAACAACACCTCCAGAAGGCGCAGTAGATGCTGATTCTAATTTAGTTGATCTGGATTTGGCGGCGCAAACAATTGAGAACATGGGGAACGGCATCGCGCCGCAAGTTGATGCTAATGCCCCAGACTTTAGTAATGTCGCTCAGAGCCAGACGGGTGAGCCAGACTTTAGCAATTTCAATCCGAACCCGCATGACATGGAAAAGTTGTCCGAGTTTCAACGAATCGCAATGGGTCAACCTGACCCAGCAGACATGCAGGCTGCGGCAAGACAGAGGAGAATGTCTCAAGACTATCAGCCAGAAGAAGTCGTTGGTGATCAACCATCACCCATTGGTGGTCTGCTCGATGAACAAAGTGGTGTTGACACATCTGTGGTAACGCCACCCAAAAACATGATCGACAGGATCAAGACGGCGAGTAAGTATGGAATCGGGGTGGGGGCTGCGGTAGGTGCTGAAGAATTTGTGCGCCAGAACTTTATGGGAGGTGGCGAAGGTAACGGCTCAACCGGAATGCAGAACGCGCCACTTGATCAAGCGTTACAACTATATTTAGACAGAAGGCGTAGTCAACAAATGCCTCAAGGAATGCAGCAACCAATGCCGCAACCAATACCAATGCAGCAAGGAATGCCTCAATGACAGCACCTATCAAGATCTCCGCGCTTCCTGTTCTCGGCACTGTAGTCGTTAATGACATTCTGCCAGTCGTTGATTCAGCGGCTACCACAACAAGCCGTGTCACTGCTGGGCAGATCGCAGCCTTGTGGGGTGGCGATATGAGTGACGGCACTGTAACCAGTGTCAAGCTTGCAAACGCCGCAGTGACTGCCGCCAAGGTTTATTTTACCGCTGCCGATAAGCTTATTACCAAGACCGCCGCTGGTGCCGGTTCAGGCGTGGAGATCGTTTGCACAGCGTTTGCCAGATCCATCCTCGCTTGCAACGACAGCGGCGCTGTTCAAGCCGTGCTGGGGGCTTTATCACTTAACAACCCTACCTTCACAGGTACGGTCACTGTCACGGGGAACTTAAACACTTCGGCATGGATCTCGGCAGCTAATTACGCTGGGCCTGCTGCGGTCTTTAACAATGCCACTTACACTTGGTCTGGAGATGCCACGACTGGTATCGGGCGACAAGCGGCTGGATCGGTATCGATAAGAAGCACCAATGTCGAGCAGTACAGAATTGGTTATAACGGAGATGTCTGGCGCACCATTAAGCAGAGTACTGCATCTGATGTGATGTTCAATACATCTGCTGGCATTCGTGCTTCTGGCTATTTCATCGCTGACAATACCGGCACCAACTTTCCACAGGCAATCAATATATCTTCCATAACTTACTTCGCTGCCGGAAGGTATTACGTTAATTTCACG
>Ga0209353_10002351_pt1 | contig 10326 bp, 27 predicted proteins | sample LauGreSpBDMM15SD_2_FD_187561 | JGI IMG/M metagenome (GOLD analysis project Ga0209353, IMG submission 187561) | Freshwater lake microbial communities from Lake Michigan, USA - Sp13.BD.MM15.SD (SPAdes) (version 2) | ecosystem: Environmental > Aquatic > Freshwater > Lake | place: Lake Michigan...
GAGATCAGGATCAGTACACTCCGCGAGGAGTCGTGGCTAGCGTCGTGTGTGTGCGATACCGTAGACGCGAGGACTGCGAGGGAGGTGTTCAGCCGTGCGGCAAGGCGCATAGGCTTTCAAGGCGGCTGCTTTCATGGGTGGTGGGGTGACATCATCTGGAATTGCCAAGGCAACACTGCGACGGCAGAAGGTGAGGGTGCAGAGGAAGCATTGGCCGCAGGAGCGGCAGAGGTTGAGGAGTGGGCGGCTGTGTCCTTAAAGTTGCAAGAGGAGGTGAGCGATGAGTAGTTTTACTGCGAGAATGGATGATATATGTTCTCGGTTTGGCGAGGTATCGTGGTGCGCAGAAGATGTGCAAGAGCTTCGGCCTGATTGGACTATCCGCGCGTGCAACATTTTCTTGGACGCAACGGAGGATCGGTTGCAACTAGACATGATCACGCAAGGCTGGCGTTGTTTAACCAGAGAGTTGGGAATGTACGAGCGGAGCGCAACAGTAGCCTCTAACACAAGGAGCCGTAAGGATGACACTGCCAGCTAAGATTTTAGCGCAGCGCGGCCAGCCCGAGAGACTGAGCGATTATCAGAATCATATTTTGCGAACGGCCATAGGTAATCTTTTCTGGGTGTTTCGTATGTGGCGGGATCACGACGAGTTAAGCCTTACGGATTGGAGGTTTCACCTAGACAACCTCGCTGAATTAGAGCAAGAATTTCCTGCCTTGGTTTCGTCAAAGTTTCCCAAGATTGCCAGCTTAAGAAAGGACCTACGCAAATATGAAGAAGAGCAACCAAACGGTTGAGGGTGAGTGGCACTACCGAAAGATCAATCCTACTGGGCCAGGATATGCGGCTGATCGACTCCAGGTCGGGCCAGATATCGATGGCTTGCCGGGAGTAGTCGGCAGTCTGGTGTTCCAGCACGGGAGCCGTGCCCCAGTGTGGATATGCGAATGGCAGCCCGACAATGGGCATGTGTTCGATGTGGTCGATGCACAAGGCAACCACACATTGACAGGGCCGGAGCAACTGACGAGGAATCACCGCAACGTATAGCCGTGTGGCATACATCGCTCGTGTATAACAGTGTGTCGGTATCATAACAAAGCGATAAAGCACATGAAGAATCTATACATCGACCGTGCATGGGAAGACCAATGCATCATACGCATCTGCCGGGAGATTCGTCAGCAGAGTCTGATCGATCTGTCTAACAGCGTGGCTATCCTGCAACTGAGCTACGAATACTCCGGACTCATGGCACAACTCATGGCGCATTACCTATCGTCTAAGGATGGGCCGATAGATATTGAACCAGTGAATATCCCGTACACAGCAGAGTTTGATCCTGTCTTGCACCCCGATCAGCTAGATCCCTACCACTCGCTGATCGTCATCGATAGCGGGTGCCTGAGTGGCAAGAACTTTCACAACATAGAGACCAAGCTATTGCACTATGGGTTTCCAAGGGCACGCTTGTTTTTTACTTGCATCGCCTGCGATCTGAACAGTATTTTCCGGCCAGACTTTTGCCCGATCTACTTCAATGGAGATGATCACATGGTGCATTTCTGGTGGGAGACAAACACTACTAGGTTTCAGCGGCACAACTAAACCCACACAGGAGGAGCAATGGACGCGCAAGAAACGAAAGGCTTTTTTGAAACACTGGCCGCACGCAGCGCTTTAGTCGATCTAATGGCAGTGCGGTTGGCGTGGGAGGCAGGGGCTATGGAGAACTACGATTGGCTAGAGCATCTCAAAAGCGTGGACGCTTTGGCCGCAGCGTTTCCATCCCTGCTTGCCGATTTTCAAGAGGGCATAAACGCAATGGAAGAAAGGATAATCAATGAAGAAGACCTGCGAGAATCTAGATGCAGTTGATGGGCCCGAGTGCGACAGGTGCGGAGCCTGTCACCCCGACATGGATGTCTACTGCCTGGAGGATGAAGACAACAACCCGTTAGAGTTTTTGTGTGTTGACTGTTTTGAAACTACCCCAGAATATGAGGCGATGTGCGATGAGTGAGCAACCGATCCGCGTGATACCAACTGTCCCAGCGAAGACTGAGAATGAACTGATGTGGGAAGCAAATGGGTTTTTTAAACTGCCCGATGATGGCGAAGAAGATTCCCTCACTGGAGGGCTTGCCTTTGCTAGTCCCGACAGCGATACTACCACAACGAAGCAGGCAAAGTTTACACAACAGGAGGTGAGCGATGAGTCTTAATTGGAACGTAGAGGACTGTGTTGGTCGTGAAGATTGGTCGGATCGTGACCATGCAGTGCTGGACAGACTGATCTGGGGAACCATGACAGTCGGACTGCACAGGATCACAGAGGCAAACATCCCCGAGTGGCTGTTGCGAATGCGAATGGAACGTGCGCACTATGGGTCTGCGTTTCAGATGCAGTATGAGGGCAAGGAGGGGTACTACCTCCGCTTAGAGCATCTCCGTAAGTTCGTCGGCATGAGAACAAACGCATCGGATTTGACGCGAGCTAAGTGGCTGAAGGAGTTGATGGAAAGGGTGGCGCGTAGTGAGGCGGACGCCTTTAATCGTGAGACGAAGGCAATGGAAAAGGAACTAACAAAGGTAGGTGAAGCATGAGTGAGAAGATCGATTGGTTGAATGTCACAGAGGCAGCGACAGTGGCTGGCTGTACTAGTGGGTGGATCAGACTACTGCTACGCAATGGCAAGCTGGCGGGCTGGCGGGCTGGCCAGCGTGCATGGTTAGTTCGGAAGTCGGACTGTGCTGCACTACGTCAATCGCTCGGGCCACTGAGCAACCTACACAAAGCAAGGCGCAAGGCGAAAGGATGTGCGAATGGTTGATGATCTGAAGATGGTGCGATGGATCTTTGAGCTACCGTGGATCACCTCACGGCTGGACAAAGTGATTGATGTGACAGAGGTAGCCGCTGCATTGCGGCATCTCTGGGATATTTACGCGAGTGACAAGGCCACAGTGGACGATGTGATGGGTGGGTGGCTGGTGTTTAAGGATCGGGCAGGGCCACGGCTGACTGCCATGTTTCTACGATCCCGTGCTTGGATGGAGTTCTTCCATCACCCAGTTTCTACCTACGAGGATACGCCGTGCGACCACACACTGTGGAAGGATGGCCTGGTTGCACTGCGCGTAAGGCTGACGTTTAAGCGAGACGAATTGGTGGACATGCATTTTTACGCCTACGATTTAGGATAAGGAGTTCTCATGTACAAGGATGTACTTCGGGTGTTGCACGCATTGACAACGATTGTGTTGATGCTTTTGGCCGGGAGATTGCAGACGATAGGGCTTGAGATTCTTGCACAACTAAGGGAGACTGATCATGTTAGTCGGGATGCTATGCGGTAGTGAGACTATCGATTTTCTGGCGGCTTGTTTTATTGTGGTTGCGTTCCTTTGCTGGGCTGGAGAAGGCGTATGATCTACGGATATGCCCGCGTGTCCACGGACCACCAGGATCATTCGGCACAGGCGCAGGTGGCGCGGCTTACTGCGTACCGCAACGCGGCAGGCGAGGCGTGCGAGGTTCCGCTGTACGTGGACGAAGATGTGTCGGCCATGAAGACAAAGCTTATGCACCGGCCCGCGGGCCGGCGGCTTTGGGACACACTAGAGCGGGGCGATACTGTGGTCTTAACGAAAGTAGACAGAGGCTTTCGCTCGCTGGCCGATGCCGTCACCACCATAGATACGTGGAAGGACAAGGGCGTGGCATGCACATTCTTGGACTTAGCCGTTGACCTATCCACCCCGCAAGGAAGGATGGTCTTCGGCATCATGTCAAACATGGCACAGTTTGAAAGCGAGATGAATGGCCAGCGTGTGCGGGAAACTTACACGCACCTCCGCAAAACAAACCAGCCCTACTCCAATGCTAGGCCGTGGGGCTGGCTGCGCACCAAGGGTAGCTACACTGAATACCCAAAGGAGCGGGCTCTTGGCAAGCGTTTGCTGGGCATGCGTAAGGGTGGACTCAGCTTTGCGGAGATAATGATTCAACTGTGCCAAGAGAAGATCCAGAAGCCCGTGGTCCAGAAAAATTGTTCTGGGTTTTACCACAAGGGGGATTGTCAGACGCTCCTCCGCGCACATAAAGCTGGATATCCAACGATTGCGCCAGCCGTTTGGCTAACCCCTGCGATCTCCGAGAGGCTACGCGAATGGGAATCTGGTGCTGCGCTGCGAGCGCGCGGAGCGTGAGCCCTACGCCGAAGCGATCCATTGCCAGCTTGCGATCATCAGCAGGCAACGAATCAATCGCCATGCGCAGATGGTCTAGCTCATCCGTGGAATGGCACAGGGCTTCGGCTTCGGACAGCGTGACCCTGTTCTCTCGGGGCTGGCGAGTAGCCTTCTTAATATACTTCAGCATGGAGTTTAGAATCGCTCTAGCGAAGTACGCCTTGGGATAAGGCAATCTCTTGGGGTCATAGGTCCGAGATGCCTTGGCGAGTGCCAGCATCCCCTCCCCCTCCAGGTCATCTCGCAACACACCACGCTGCCAGATCGGCCTGTTCTGCAAGAAGAACTTTGCCAGCATACTGACGAGTGGAAGATACTCTGTCGATAGCGACTGCTGCTTTTTGGTGAGTCGTTTGCGAGGGGCAGTCATTTGCCACCACGCCGATCTCCCAGGCCAGACGTTGCTCGCAACACCGCGATGTGTTCTTCGTGGTTGTTCAGTCGGCGGTCGTGATCCTTTAGCGTATTGCGTATCTCGTCCACCATCAGCGGCAAAGACTTAATGGTGGCAGCAATTACAGATACTTTGGCGTGGATGCTGAAGGCCCACGGGATGACGCCCGAAGCCACTGCGATCCCGAGCATCCACAGTTCGCCGTACTCACTCATCGTAAAGCAACTCCCCGATAACTTTGCACAGCATTTTGCCAGCCGAGCGGGGGAGTATCTTTTCCTCTACGTGCAGGCAGACCATGGCCGCAGCATCGCCAGCATCCTCTGGCGCAAACGAATAGATATAGGTGTGCCCTTTGCCTGCGCACGTAAGCTGAATCACATCGCGTCGAAAGCTTGCGTCCGCAATTCTGCTAACGTGGGGCCTGTGGTTCTTTCCGAAATCCATTTCAGTATCCAATGGGTTACCAAGTTAATAATTATAGGAAGGAGAATCAGTAGCAGGATCGATCCGCATTCGGGGTGGGCTTTCTTAAATTCTTTTGATACGCGTTTGCGATAGGCCGACTTCACCACTGGTGGATTGGGGCAGCACATCAGTGCGACTAACGCAACCTTGCTGCCATATACGCTCATCCGTGATACATTGGTTTCGTCTCCGCATAGTTGTGCGATGCGCTGGGCGTCATTCATTTGACTGCCTTCTTCTTGCAGGCGCATGTTGCCGGGCATGGGCAACTGGTCTTGTGTCCATCAGCGTGCGTAATGATGCCACCCTTGCAATCGCCGCAACACTCTTCGACAGGGAAGTCCACTGATAGCAGGGCATAGCCCACCTCGGCGGCAACGCTTGGCCCAGCCGGGACGCCTAACACCCAAGAGAGAATCAGTGCCCACATAGCGTTAGTCCTTTTGTTCCAGGAGCCCGATGCTGCCAAAGTCCGGGAGTTTCTGGGGAGGGTAGCCTTCCACAGATCCGTACACCCAGCAGTCGTTCCCGTCAATGCAGGCTTGGAAGTCGTCCTGGCTTGTGACGATCATGCCTGGAACCCATGCTGGGTATTCGGCTGGCCATTTCTTTGGGGGTTGGTTCCATCGGCCCCACGAATTCTGAATGAACCACACTCGCACGGGGTAGAATTCCAGCGAGTCATCTACACCCACGATTGCCATATCGTGGTTCCACCCGCCTGTTGCACGGGGATGGATGCCTTTGTCATTGCTCGCAACTTCCCATGCGGCGTACTGCCCAGAGTGAGCGGCGTAGCCATTTGCCATGGCGTCCATCAGATCGTTCTGTGATTTGATGGGTGTAATTCTGCCCACCTTATTACGTCTGCAAAGTTCTTGGACGTTAGAAGGCACGCCACCCGAGCCCCATCGCGTCCCGATGGATGCGTTGTATGTGGTTAAATCGACAACCCCGTGGTCCGAGCGGCTCAAGAAACCAACGTCTCGCTCAAAGATCGATGCCGCAGCGGGCGACATGCCCTGCCCGCTGTGACCGCGAGCGCCGTAGGTAGGTTCGGTCGCGCCCATTTGGAACCATTCGTATGGTTCTCGGTTCACTAATATGCCAACCGCACGGCTAATATCGCGTGCATTGCGCGAACCGTGCGAAACACAATCTCCAGTAGATTGCTTTTCGGTGAAGCATCTCTTGTCTAGAGCCACAGCATACGGCCATAGAAGCGAACGCTTGCCGCGGCCCGAGCCCGCAAGGTTCCGCTCTTCATAGGCTTGGTAGCGCTGGCTTTCCAAGAACTGGTTGCGCATGCGGGCATCTGGACGATAGCCCGTCAGACCCCCGGCGTAGGCCGAGAGCAATTCATACGGCGTCTCTAGCTCTTTATCGTCCGCCACTGGCCGCCGCCACTTCCTGGCATCCTGCCGATAGGGATTTGATTATCTCGGGAGTCAGGGCGACGTTGTCTAGGGGAACCAAGTCAGTAAACACTTTGTTCACCGCAGCATCTAGGCCGGGATACTTGCCAACAAGGGGCGTACCTCCGAATGCAAGACGCAAGACACTGGCATGAACGCTACGCCAGACGCCTGTGGTTTTGATCTGCTTCCCGGCGTCTCTCTGAGTAATATCACCGAGCGACCTATACACGCTGGCAATAGCGTTGCGGTCGGCGGCAGTGGCAGACCGCAGGGCATCGGCAACGCCGCCGTCCTTTGGAACTGGCAGGGCCGGGATGCGGACGAACGCAAACGCAACGAGCAATCCCGCAATGACAGTGGCAAGGTGTTTCATTGTGGCACCTGGAGTAGAACGTGCAGCAGGGCGTTGCAGGCTTTTGCCACTTCCGGCTGGGGGTATTGGTCGCGGATCGCAACGACGGCGGCCACTTGGTCCAGAAGAGTCTTGGGTTTTGCTGCGCCAAGGGTGGGCAGCGCGATCATCGGGCAATACGTCCATAGTACAATTCCAGCAAAGAGAACCAGTGAGATGATTTGTAGAGTTGTCATAGGATTTTGCCGCCGGGAATAAAGATAGTAATGCCACCTGCCCTGACGGCTACTGACGAGCCCATCATACCATGCGGATTGACCAAGCCCCACCCATACACATCGTCCCTGCCTACGGCCCCGACATCGGTGCATGTTGAGATCAAGGCTTGCGTTACAACCGTAGGATTGTGAGGGAGCCCTTGGGCTTTTTGCTGCGAGATATACAGTGCTAGCACCCCCGAAACAAAGGGGGCAGCCATGGATGTACCAGAAATGGTAGCGTAGCCATCGGCAAGCCATGTGCTGGTAATCTGATGGCCGGGCGCAGCGACTACGATTTCTTTTCCACGGCTTGAAAACTCGCAGACCACGCCCGTCTCATCTACTGCGCCTACCGCTATTGTTTCTTTAAAGGCAGCAGGGAAATCAACTAGGCCGCCGTCATTGCCAGCGGCACAGACCACGGGGATGCCAGCTTGCGCGGCGTAGCAGATCGCCTGATGTACGTGGTCATCTGCGTAGTTGCTTCCTAGGCTCATGCTGATTAGATCGACCTTGGCGTCCACGGCATAGCGTACCGCGGTGGCTACGGCGTCGTTGCTCCCCATGCCCGAGTGGCCAAGAACTTTGAGGGAGAGGAGATTGCAGGCTGGGGCTATACCGCTGCGCGGCCCGTGTGCGGCGATGATACCGGCGACATGAGTCCCGTGGCCAAGAGTGTCCTGGAGTTCTGGGTCTGTCGTGAAATTCCTGTGGTCGATCACAGTCCCGACCAGTGCGGAGTGCGTGGCGATCCCCGTATCCAGTACGGCCACAGTCACGCCAACCCCGCGGGTGTTAGCCCAGAGGGGAGGTATACCGTAGGCTGCGATCCCCCAATCTATACACTCGCTTAACCCCATAGGCTGGAAGCTGACCGAGTACGGCGGAAGATGGCAGTAGCCGCTCATTCAACTTTAACTTCCTTGGGCGCGAGTGCATCAAGGATAGCCACCAGCAGCGGGAGCAAGACGCGGAAGACAAGCTCCCAATCAATGGCAATACTTGCCATGACAACGGAGGCATCTTCTAGCGTCACCTCCACATCGTCGTCGGCCAGCAGCATGCTCGGGCCATTGGCCTCTAGCAGCGGGATCACAATTGCCGCCAGCTTCTGGACGATTTCCCAGTTGGCCGCAAGCGTGTTAGTATTTTTGTACTGCTTGGCCAGTTCCACCATCTGGGTCAAAGCCGTCTGGTTGGCGACCAGCCAGCGTAGGATCTTGAGATTCATCTATGGCTTCCTTAGTTTCGGCGTACTCTAGGACGGCCATGCCGACCACGGAATGACCAGCGATATCTAGCAGAGTCTCGCTAATATCTATTGTCCGCAGAACGCCGCGAAGCCTTCGACACTTTTCACCGATTCTGGCAACCTGATATTTCCACGGGGTAATGCCGTCATCTGCTACGCCTAGAGCATTTTGCAGTGGCTCAATGGCGCAGCCGTAGTACCCACGCTTCCTCGCCAGTAGCTTGTATAGCCTTGTTATTATGGGCCAGTACGGATCGTTAACGAGCAGGGCGTCTAGCTCACCAAGCAACCTCCCTACTTGCTTTAACAATTCGCCCGTACTCGGCCCAGAAGCTTGGGTGGTGGTGGGGGTCATCGTCTCGGTCGGCCTCGTCGGCAAGGTAAGCGGTGCGTGCATGTGCCCATTCCTCTAGGAAGCAATCAATCAAACCGGATTCGTCCAGGTTATTTGCTAACACTATAACGCCTCGCTCCTCACTGTCATCTAGCGAGAAATAACCCATGCACTCCCCCATGCGATTCGGATGACGCATGTACACGCGAACGGGAAACATCAGCGGAAAACGCTCATCCGCCCAGCGTCGGACTTGGCGCAATAGCTTGTGCCGCCATGAGTTTAGCCGCGAGTTCATCCGCATCCTCCAGACGGACACTTAGTATCCACGTTTGCCCGTTGCGTCGGTGCAACACAACAGGTGTATTGCTACCGGCATCTCTTACTGCTTGGTCCATCCAGGCATGAATCGATTCTTTCTCTACCCGCTTGATCTCAAAGTGAATGCCCGTGAGAGAAGTCTTTACATCAGGGGAATCTTTTGACCCAGAAAACTGGCATCCCCTAGCCGCCTCGGTGCAGTTTTGCAGATTGGCCTTTAATGCTTTGGCAGCTTCACGTTCACCTCTTGCGCCCTTGGCACGGCTGTTGGTCATAGCTCTGGCTCCTGCGAGGTTAGCATCTCTGTAATGGTATCAGCATAGTGTGTGGGTACGGCGGTAGCTACACCGAGCCCCAGCAAATAGTCAGTCAGTGAGTCGCCGGTCTGCCGGTCCAGTAGGTTTCCCAGCAACCGGCCATAGGAATCCCGCAGCCAATCGTAGGTGCGTAGCTCAAACCGTTCAAAGTCTGCGTGTGTTTCCAGCCAATCAATCACATGCTGGACGCCGTGATCGGGGTTACATTCCACCCCGGCTAGTACCAAATAGTGAGAGCAATAGGATTGCAGAGGGGCCATGAGCGTCCGCACCAGAATAGTATCTGGCTTGGTAACACGAATCACTACGCACTCAAGACCGACTGTGTCCATACAAGTTGGCGTGTCGTTCCTGGGCGTACCATTCGGGGAGGGGCTCTGGGTCATAGCCTAGGTGCTGTTTGCGTTTGAGCCCTGCTAGGTACTTTGGATCGTAGTGTTCTGGATCACACTCTTCCTTTACCCCAAGCAGTATACGTTTGTTCAGATCGGGGAACAAGCCAACCACCTTGCCCGAGTGATAGATGCCGTGGCATTGGCTGCATAATCGCAAATAATTCCGTGGGTCATGGCCGTTCGACCTAGAGTAGCCGCCGCAGATATGATGGACTTCTAATTGCCTGCGCCCATCCGACTCGGGCCACCAGCACACCGAGCAACACCTATGCAGCGCGACCCAATCGCATAACACTCCGCGTTCTCTAGCATTCATCCGAGTGGCCATGATTATAAGTGTACCCTAACGAGGCAATCTTATGGTGTGGGCGCAGCGACTCCCATAAAAAATGGAAGTCGCCGTGCATCTGGCAATCTCACGGAGCCGGTGCAGCGTGCTGTGCGTCTTGTTTACGGGGTTCACTCAGCAACCATCGCCCCGCACCGGCGGCCTCTAAGGCTGGAGTCAACGCTGGAGTCGTGGAGCATGCGTTGCTATCCGATGGCCCTGCCCAT
>Ga0209353_10002352_pt1 | contig 10325 bp, 6 predicted proteins | sample LauGreSpBDMM15SD_2_FD_187561 | JGI IMG/M metagenome (GOLD analysis project Ga0209353, IMG submission 187561) | Freshwater lake microbial communities from Lake Michigan, USA - Sp13.BD.MM15.SD (SPAdes) (version 2) | ecosystem: Environmental > Aquatic > Freshwater > Lake | place: Lake Michigan, USA...
ATCGGGAGCATTGACCCAGCCGCTGTCGTGTCATCTGATAATAAAAAAATTACAGTAAAACATTCAATATAATTAATTATGTATCTATACCCGCGACCTAACGAATGTGTTTTCTAGTGGTTCTGGTAGCGATTTTGTGTTTCAATATACGCAACTTGTCATCGTCAAGAAGAACAGTTAACTGTTTATCAATCGCATCGCAACACGAGCGGCAAATAACAAATGTCGTGTTTCCACGATGCGGAAATACCACAGAACACGTCTCACCTACGCATACACCATCTCCGCATTTATTGCAACACTCGTTGATATCACCAATATTACACGCGCAACAAACATCTTCCTTCTCTACCTCATATATAGAGGTTCTTTCCCGGCGACTAACCAACGAGGTCATTTCACATAAATAATACCAATAACTTGGGGGGGTTTATATTGTTATCTATCTTATTGATAAAAAGTATTCAATTTTTTATCAAATATGTATGTAAATTATCTATCTACTTATGCGGGTATGATTTTATATTGTCCATTTATCTTGACGAGTTGTCCAATATAGTCTGGCTCAGCGCCTGGATTTTGGAGGGCTATCGTATAACTATCAAAGTCATATAAACCCTTTGTATCAGTACGTAACGCATATTTTTTGTCATTGATGGTAACTGCCTGTATGTCCCATTCATCATATTTGCCGTAGTTCATATTTTGTTTGCGATCTGTCTCAAATATAGGATACGAACCGAAATCGTTTGAAGATACTTTGCCGTAACCATAACAAATCATCGGTTTATCCTTGGTTGAATTCATTTTAGAATACAATGAACAGTCAATTGCCGTTTCTTTAACAGCCTGTAATATCTGATTATTAATCCTCTGTTTTACGCTAGCAATCTCATATAAAGTCTCATCAGTGGTTACGGGGGTTTCTTTATCTACCCTACTCACGTCTCGCATGCGCAACTCAATATTTTTCTCGTCAGTTTTCTGTTCATCACTAAACGTCGTAACATATAAAAACACTTTTACTGTCCGTAGTTCTTCGGGTAATGCTTGGTGACTACATATACGACGAGCACGCCCAACCACTTGTTCCACTCTCACCATATGCCAATACGGTTCTACTATATGTACGTGTCGCGTATTTTTGAGATTAATACCTTCTGCACCTGACGAGGTAATCATAAAGACCTTAATAACCTCACCCAAATTGTTGTTCTCCGCGCGTTCTTTGATTTTATTCGCAATTGCCGCAGGAACAATTGTCCAGTCGCCGTTGTATACATTACGAATAATTTCCTTTTCTTCTGCGGTTTCAGTGCCTGTATACAGTACAAATGTAGGTTTGCCAATGTCTTTTTCGTCTTCAACGAGAACCCAACTGTCTTTCTCTCGTTTTAATTTGAACTCAGCAAACCCATTCGCTAACAAAATCAACTTCATTAGACCAATACCCTCAATGGTCCTAAAATGGCTATATAGTAGATGAAGCCCTTGATTGTCAACATTTGTTATGTTCTCTAATATATTGTAAAACTTTGGACTGAGTGTTCTCAGCGTATCACCGGTAAGATAAATACTCTTGTTTGTTTCACTGTTCACTTCACTTATCTTAGTTAACGCTCGCTCAATTTGTTGAGCATAAGTTTTTGTTTCTTTTTCTGATGGCGATGTTTCATCTTCTTCTTCTTCACCTTCATTCAATGGATCAGTCGCAAGATCAACTATATGTTCATCTACGGTTTCAACTACATTCGGTATGGGGCGGTCAATATCTTCTGGAAAAACGAAGTTACACGCAGCTCTTGAAAATATACGATAAGTGGAAGATACTGTAAATAATTCGTCGCCTTGGTTCTTTCTTTGTTGTTTCTTTGCATTCTTTTCACGATCTGCCTCCTCTTTACGTATTTTTGCATATACACTAAATTGGTACGGCGTCATTTCTGACTTAACTACATGGTAAATGTCTCCATTTTCAGTAGGAAGATACTCGGGCAAGAGGTTCTCCTGTGCACTTCTAAAATAAGATGTTAGACCTAAGATGCGACGTTGGAATAAGTTCATGTCACGTGTCTCTCCCTGCTCAGTATCAACGAATGTCTTTAAGAATGTAGCAGAGTCATCGGGCAACGCCTTATTGTATTTGAGTTCAATCGTGCCATCGGATACTTCAAGTCCGGCACCTTTTAATGTACCGACAATCTTACTAATAAAAGCGTTATCTGTTAAATTTCCATATTCGTCTAATTTAACACCATCATATCGGTCATCTGATTCCCGTGCACCACCGCGCTTATTGTTTTTTCTAGTCTTATTTACGTCAGATATAGTCTCAGTTGTCTTACGCGTAGTTCCCTTCAATACCCCACGTTTTTTCAAATTAATAAATCCATATGGATTACGTGTAATAACCAACTTGTTTCCACTATACTCAACATAATCGTGTGTGCGGACGTTCGCCTTGTCTAACATATTTAATATCGTTTCCGTATTTATCTTTTCACTAGTAGTCGTATTGACCGTAATGCCCCACGATTTGATATAGCCTCTTAAAATATTATATAGAATACCGATCTCGTTCGGATAATTAATAATCGGAGTGCCAGAAAGTAATACGATGCGGGCATTGTCTGCTTTCATCAACAAGTCATATAAGATATACGATATAGACTTGGGTGACTTCATCTTATTCACAATACGACTGACAAAATTATGTGCTTCATCAATTATAACTACCGAATTATCAAACGGATTTACCTTCATGTTATTTGATAGCTGATTGAGAATTTTGGTAAGGTTGGGAGCATTGTAATTAATATCCTTATATTTGGCACGGATCATTTCGTTTAACTGTGTATCAATGGCATTTTGACTTTCAGTCGGCAATTCAGCAAAATTGGCTGGTTGATTTATGTTGACAAGCCACGCACCTCCATTCTCACGAATTGTTTGACTAGATATAGACAGTGCCCGTGCTAATATGCCGACGTATTCTGGGTTACCTTCAATCGGTACAAATTCCCAGTATTGGTTTTTCTTATATAAATCATCACCACACTTCTTCATCTCACTAAAAAAGTTCATCTTTAACGACGCGGGGGTCATAACATACACTTGTTTATTGGTTTTCATTCCCTCTGCAATTGCAATAGACGTGCACGTCTTACCAGAACCTAGACCATGATATAACAGCAGACCACGGTAAGGGGTATATAGATTTAAATAGTCGCGTACTATTTTTTGATGTGTCAATAAATCAAACCCTTCTGACTGACTTCTATCACACGAAATATTTTCCTTGTTTGCGAGCAATTCCTTACGTCTAGGCTCAAATAAGGCAGCCATTTTCTGTATAAATAACTTGCGGTTGTTCATATAATAATGTGGCGCCATAATCACGTTCTTTTCACGCTCTTTGGGTAATCTATCAATCACCTTTTGTGTGCGAATTACGGCGGTAGTAAGGTCAACCGGAGCTTCGTCTGTGGGAACGGTAGTTACTTTTGCTTTACGCCCGCGCTTCTTGTTTTCAATAATGACTTTTTCTACTTTTTCTTCCCGGACAGTCTCCTCTAAAGCTGCTTCTTCTTCATCATCATCGGAGATTTGGTCAAGTTCATTGGCAATTTCTAATATAGTTTCGGGTATAATCTCCACATCACTATCCGATAGTACAACGTTTTTAACAGTTTTTCGTGGAACCGCAGTAATAGTCGTAGAAATGGGTTCATTTATAGCAACATCTGTTTTATTTATTACTACGCCGATTTTCATACCATATAGTTTGTTTAAAATAGCTTTACGGTCTCCGGTAAACCCCTTTTGCTTATCAAGAATATTTACTCTGGCTTGATTTTCTGGTTGTAATTCAGCTAGTTCAACTACTTCAATATCAGTAGTTCCATCAGGTGCGTTTTGGCTACCAATACGAATTTTCACATCTTGTCGTTTATTTGGTGTAATTCTTGCCTCCAATAGTTCTAAATATGTAGGTAGGGTGTTCATGTATGTATAATATGTATAGACTATTATTACATATTATATTTATCCTCTTTCATATGAAAAGTATTTGAGTTGACTTGTTTAGCATTCTAATTAATAACTGTTTCACATTTTAATATCATCTAGCAATAACTATATATTTTTATTGAAATGCATTTAGTTTGGCAATCGCATCTTCGCACGCAATTTGTTCCGCCTTCTTTTTAATCTTATGCAGACCTTCCCCTAAGAATACGAATATTTTATTATACTGCGACATATGCTGATGGATATCATTATGACTACGGAAATGGGTGATTGGTATGGCTTGGTCTGAACGCACACTATGAATGGGTTGTCCAAGACACAAATACACGCCCATATGATATCCCTTCTCGGGACAATGTTCGGTCACTTCAATATAATAGGGTGTTACCTTGTATTCTTTCTGTATTTTTACTTGTAGAATATTCTTATAATTATCATCATTGCGAATTAATGCAATCCAATCCACGTGTTTCTCAAAAACGGTTTCAATAAATACTTGTGCCATCTGAAATCCCGGACCAGTTTTAAACAAATCGCGAAACCAATTATTGTCATCGTGTACCGAAATTTTATTAAAGTCTAAGAAGAGCGCACCTAGAAACGATTCAAACAAACACCCCAATTTTTTCAAGTTGGTTCTAGTTTGTTTCATCTCTGCGTGTTTAGATAGTACTAACCACTTATGCAGTCCCATCTCATATGCGATCTTACCAATCGCCTCGTTCTTCACCAATGCAATCTTTTTTTCTGTCATAAACCCCTCGTTTTCCTTAGGAAAACGCTTATATAGGTACAATTTAGTAATACATTCCAATACACCATCACCCACAAATTCTAGTCGTTCATTTGACTTGGTATATAATGGCAAACAATCCGCGGGACACTCTAAAATCGTAATATTGTTTTGGGCATTTTCAATGTCCGGGCGCTTGGTATATGACCGGTGAACAAATGCGCGTTCATACAGTTTTTTATTAAAGATAGATGAGTTAATACCATAATTAGACAACATATTTTGGATATCACTTTCACTAATCACTTTATTTAGGGGATTATATGGGTCAAACAGATAGGTTTCTAGCCCATTTGCGTTCTTTTCAATACGAATGTCATCTTCCATATTCATGTTATTCTGCAAATAATATGAATCCGCTCGGTACATTAATTGGCTAATACTTTTTATATTATTTCTTTTAATATTTAATCTCTACAAAAGATAAAATATTTAGTAAGTATATATCATGGTATTAAGCGGTACTAAACGAACGAGTAGCCTAGCTAGCGTCGGCAATCAATTTAATGGCGGGGGTAACAAGAAGGCCGGGTTCCCTTCTACTGTTGGACGTAGTTCTGCTATGTCTCTGGCGTTACATCAGACGTCTCAAAATTCCACTGTATTAAAGCTTCCCGAGTCTAGCACTACGTGTGCTTCGCGCCCTCAGGGAACTCTTCCTGGCAACTGGAGAGGCTGTTAAGTGTATTGCAATTTAACAATATAATAAAGAGATTGTGTTTATTATATTATTTAGAATGAGAGTTGTGGTAGATGAACGTGAGACGGAACTTTATAGTAAGTTAGATATTGCAATGTGTGCCCAGTCGCGTGCTGGTTGCGTAGACCTAGTGAAGGAGGTTCTCCCCATTGGAGATGTATTAATCCAAACGAATGAAGGTAAAGATGTATTGATTATTGAACGAAAGACATTTGCTGACCTATTATCGTCTATAAAAGACGGTAGATATGAAGAGCAATCATATCGTCTGTTAAATTCTAGTGGTTTTCCTCCACATTCTGTGTTTTATTTACTTGAAGGTATGTTCTCTCAGACACGTTCTCCAATTGAAACAAAAATTATATATTCAGCAATGACATCTCTACAATTTTTCAAAGGGTTTAGTGTGCATAGGGCGTCTACTATGAACGAGTCGGCTGATTGGATATTACATATGGCGGAGAAGATTGGAAGGGAGTTTGCAAAAGGGAAAATACCCTATTACTTGTCTAATGCTTACTTGGGTAATAGACGTACAATCAATAATAGCGAAGAAGCAAAACAACCCCCTCAAAATATCTTGTTTCCGTTTTCTAATATGTCACCTCCGACAGAACCGGTGCCTGTACCAGAACCTTGTATGAATGCGTCAGTTGCTGTCGCCGAGTTATCTGGTGCAGACTACTGCACGGTAGTGAAGAAAGTAAAGAAAGATAATGTCACACCTGAGAACATAGGTGAAATTATTTTGTGTCAAATCCCGGGTATTAGTTCAGTTACAGCGATTGCTATCATGAAACAATTTAAAACATTTCCAAATTTGATAGAAGAATTACAAAAAAATGCACAGTGTATTGAGAACATGACAATTGAAACGAATGGAAAAACCCGTAAAATCAACAAAACTTCATTAGAAAATATCCGTAAGTATTTACTGCAACCAACCGCATAATTATTTACACACTTGAATATTTAAAATTATCAGTCATATCTGACCGTTGCAAAATTAAAATTCAACGGTTTAATTCTTCGTCCGTTTATATAACGTCCACCGGTCCGCGTTGATTATCCACTACCGAAGGATAGAACGCAGTTTTAGGTGTATATAGTAACGGTTTTGTTACCTGTCTGTCTGCATACTTACCCCCTTCCACAGTCTGGTTCGTATATTGAATGCCCCCCCAATTCGAATCCATTGGATTATCGCTGATTGTCTCTTGTTCCGTACTATCGTGCATCTTGTCAATGTTTGTATAAATGCCGACATATTGACCCTGTGGATCAAACCCAGGGTAATTGTCCTTATTGTAGGGTGGATTTAATCTGTTTGCATCATTTATTTCAACGACACTCGGTTGCGGAAGTGTGGGTAACCCTCCTTGTAGATCAAACGGACTGGGTCTCATACGATATACATCTTCGCCTTGTGTATTGGATTCTTGTTGTAAGTACAATACCGGGCAATTTATTCCGGTTTTGCGTTGTATTTCTAAATATCGGATATAATCATCTAAACTACTAAATTGAACGGGATTTTGTCCTTCAACAATTGGTTGTTGGGTGTTATATAAAGCAAGTACTGTACCTTTCTGTATTAACAAATCTGGGCAGCTTGGCATATTATCCATATTATCAAGTTTAGGGAGATATTCCAATGGTGTCACTTTCATATTTAATGTCAAATAAAACCCTAGCGCAAACACGATGCATAAAAGGATTGTAACAATTGGACGAAGATACATATACAGTATGTTGGGAAAAAATTATCATTTCTTTTTATATATCTATACTATATAATGCCTATAACACGGAAGAATACTCCCGCGAGAACGCGTAAAAATAGGTCAGGCAAACAAAATAAACCATACAGAAAGGCCAATTCAAACAAGAATGCAAATAAACGGCGGTTGCCTAAAATGCACATGAACCCTAGACATAAGGGGGCAGTAGTAATTGGTCTCATATATGCCAACTGGTGTGGGCACTGCCAACAACTAAAGCCCACTTGGGAGGAATTGAAGAAACGTATTATGAATGATTACGATAACCAATTCACCGTAGTTGAAATAGAAGCAGATCAGGCGGATAAGTCAGAACAACTTGCAAAACTGGAACAGCAATTAGACGGCGAAAAAATACAAGCAAATGGATACCCAACGATAGTGAAACTGGACGGAGGGAAAGCAAACTATTATGGTGGATCCAGAGAATTAAATAATTTATTGTCTTGGGCAACCGGAAGCAATGATTTGATGGGCGCAGTTGGTGGATACAGTAAAGAAAAGCGTTCGCGTAAATCTAGTAAAAAACGCCAACATACACCAGTTAGTCATTAACTAAAATACATAAAATTGAATAATAATTCGCATATTAGAGATAATTATTATTAAAACAAACCTAAACGTAAGGTCCTACTATTAATACAGTGAGAACATGTCCAAAAAGACTGTCGTAAAATCATTCAAGCTATTTGACTTCAACACATACGACGATGTATGTATGCAAGACGACGGGTCGGGAGGATCTGGGTCAGACGGTGAAATTAGTAAGAATAAGTACAAGGACGATAAAACATTTGTAATTCAGATGTTTGGAGTAAATGAGCGAGGAGAAACTTGCTGTATTTATGTCAACGACTATAAACCATTCTTCTTTCTCAAAATTGGCGAAAATTGGTCTGAGTTTGATAAGCGACAGTTTGTTGACGAACTAAAAACAAAGGTGGGTGTACGATTTGCAGATTCCATTATATCATCACAGATGGTAGAATACAACAAGTTATATGGGTTTTCCGGTGGCAAGAAACATAAGTTCATTCAACTTGTATTTCAAAACTCTGCTGCAATGAATAAGTATAAGAACCTATGGTTTGTATATGACAACAGTTCGGGCGAGAACCAACGCAGACGAAATAATATGATATTCAAGCGTATGGAAATTGAATTGTATGAAAGTAATATCCCTCCACTACTACGATACTTTCATATTAATAATGTTAGTCCATCTGGCTGGGTATCTTTCAAGCTTAACCGTGCTATAAAAACGCCCACGAAGACTACCACGTGTCAGTTTGAATATATATTATCATTCAAGGACATAATCCCTCTGCCCGAAAAGCAAACCCGTGTTCCTTATAAAATATGTAGCTTTGATATTGAGGCCAGTAGTAGTCACGGCGATTTTCCGGTTCCAATCAAGACGTATAAACGATTTGCTACAAATATGGTTGATGTATTCATTAAACAGGCAGCTTTCTTAGACGATGCAAAAGGTAAACAATTACTACGACGCTGCGTATTGACTGCATTCGGATATGATAAGTTTGATGACGTTGACATAGTTTATCCGAAGACTTCTATACAAAAAGAGGCGATTTTGAAACGAGTAGATATTTTGTATGAGAAATCTATTGATAGTGCAAAGACGGTGGACGTAGGCGAGAATAATTCACACGTCCTGTTAATTGACGACATGTTTGCTGAAATGTGTGCAAATATGCAAACGGGCGGCGATCCGGATAATGACGACGGCGATAACGACGCAGACGGTGAAACTCCTATGCATTTCTCTTCCTATAAGAAGAAGCCAAAAGTAGACAAAAAGGCAACCATATTGAATATTCTTATGGGCGATAGTCACGACCGTGAGGAGAAGATCCAATTGACGAATGAGGTGATGACATTGCTGTTCCCGCAACTAGAAGGTGATAAAGTAACTTTCATCGGTTCTACTTTCTTAAAATATGGTGACACAGAACCTTATATGAACCATTGTATCGCACTAGGAACGTGTGATCCAGTTGACGGAGCAGTTATAGTGAGCGTGCAATCAGAAACCGATCTGTTGATGAAATGGGCGGAATTGATACAAACTGAAAACCCAGACATCATTATTGGATATAATATATTTGGTTTTGATTATGAGTTTATGTTCCGTCGCGCACAAGAGAACAAATGCGAACGCGAGTTCTTATGTTTATCTCGCAAAATCAATGAAATTTGTGCAACCGAAGATAGTGACCGCAATCTAACGATTGAAAATACGAAAATGCAGATTGCGAGTGGTGAGTATGACCTTCGTTTCTTCAAAATGACTGGCCGCTTACAGATTGATATGTATGCGTATTTCAGACGTGATTTCAATTTGTCTTCATATAAACTTGACGATGTTGCCGGGCAATATATCAGTGATGGCATAAAGAAGGTAGTGTGTACTGATCACGCAGTCCACGGTAGTGTGACAGAGTTGTATAGTGGCAACTTGATGGGTCTTCATATTGGAGACTATATTCATATAGAGTATGGCGGTATTACCTCAGACTACTATAAGAACGGTAAGAAATTTCGCGTCATTGATCTAGTCAAGAACAAAGAGGTGGTTGAAACGGTAAAGGGCGAAGAGAAAACGAACATTTATAGCGTGATTGTGATCGCCGGACACGAAGATTTGACGAATACTACGCGGTCGTTAAAATGGGGTACTGCAAAGGACGACGTTACTCCACAGGATATCTTTCGGTTAGCAAACGGTAGTTCGGCAGATAGAGCCATCGTTGCAAAATACTGTATTCAAGATTGTAACTTGGTTCATCATTTGATGAATAAGATAGATGTACTCACTGGATATACTGAGATGGCGAGTATTTGTAGCGTACCCATCAGCTTTCTCGTATTTCGCGGACAGGGTATTAAGTTGACTAGTTTCGTCGCCAAGAAGTGTCGCGAAAAGAATACACTGATGCCAGATTTGGAAAAAGTCGGCGATGCAGATGGCTACGAAGGGGCAATTGTGCTTCCACCCAAA
>Ga0209353_10002356_pt1 | contig 10324 bp, 12 predicted proteins | sample LauGreSpBDMM15SD_2_FD_187561 | JGI IMG/M metagenome (GOLD analysis project Ga0209353, IMG submission 187561) | Freshwater lake microbial communities from Lake Michigan, USA - Sp13.BD.MM15.SD (SPAdes) (version 2) | ecosystem: Environmental > Aquatic > Freshwater > Lake | place: Lake Michigan...
TAAATCAACAATATTAAAATTTAGGAGGACTCGTTGGTCCTGTGCTCGTAGTGTCCGCTGCTGAGGCAACCCAGTAATGAGACCCGTACGTTACGAGGGCAATCACGATCGAACTGGAGAGTATGAAACTCTTCGTGGAGTTGAGGTAGAGGACGGTGTCGTCTAGAACCTTGATCCCCGTTGGCTTCTTTATCAGACGAGGGACGATATAGACGAGCAAAAAGTTGATGACGAGAGCGGCCCACAAATAGTTCCAGTTGAACTCCATTAATTTTTACCTAGATTTTTATTTCTGCTCCACTGTCTGTAATCGACGAAATACTTCTTACGGTCCTCTGGTATAGCATCATGAATCTGTACATGTGTTTTTGAGACGAACTCAATTATGGGCGGGTCATACGAGTCTATATCAGACCTAACGAAAAATGCATCACATGGTAATTCTACATCTACGAGAGTATACCCGAATTCAACTGAAACTCTGTCTAGTGCAGACAAAGAAGCTCCATAAACGTGGTCCTTGGCGTTCCACTGGAATGTAGGATCGTCAATTACAGTCATATCCACTCCCCACGGGAATAAACAATTATATTCTACACTTATTACACGTGGTTTATATTTAGATCCTATAATGGCCCTAAACACCCACAGGTCGGTAGAATCAATGTCAATGGAAACGTAATCTGGTTCCAATGGAATCTTGTGTTTATCAAAAATTTCCACTATATTTTTACTAGTGATGAATTCTTTGTGTAAATTAATTTCAGGATTTTCATTAGAGCTGTCAAATAAAATACCCGACCAACCTTTATTTAATCGGAGGTGGCATGTGTTTGCAATTCCATAATCTATGGAATCATGCCCAAATTCTACACAAAATTTATTAGTGGTGCCTATTCTATTGAAAATTTTTTCTATTATCGCATCCTGCTTGAACTGAGAAGGCATTGACAAGTTAATGACATTAATCTTTAATTACAGTGCCACCGTATGCTTCTTGCAAAACTCCCCACAGGTCGCCTTGAACCCACATCTCCGCCCCTCGAGCGTCATCGCCCGACATCTACACGCGTCGTGCAGAACCTGCTTTGCCTTGGCTGTTCCCTTGTTCACCGCGCTCGTCTCACTCGGCTTGGGCACCTCGGTGGTAACCTTCGCCTTGTGCCTTTTAGCATCCAACTCGAGGCTGAGTTCCCTTGATCTCAGAAGCGTGTCGGCCAGTTTCTCGGGCATCGGATGGCGCTGGGCTACTGCATCGTTGTAGAACTTTTGCCAGAGAGGACCCCCCTTGCCCTTTGGAGGCTGTGCAAGCTGCTTGGCAACATTCGCAGCAGGGGCGGGCCGAGTGCGACCCTCGGCCACAGGGCCGAGAGGTGCGCGCCACTGGCTGTAGGTGGGGCGAAGCTTGTTGAGATCCATGGTTTGTTTTGAGGTGAGACCCCAAGAACCTGACTCGGGCAGGACACGTTTTTATGTTGGCGTTTAATAAAGAATGGCGTCAATGGCAGGCATGTTTGCTAAAAAGATGGCTCTCAAGGCTCAGAATCAGGGAAAGCAGATGGCGCGCCAGGCGGCCATGAAGGCGCAGAACCAGGCGAAGCAGTACGCCCTCCAGAAGATGCGGCAGGCGTCCGTCCGCGCCCAAAATCAGGCAAAGAAGGTGATAATCTCCAAGCTCGGCAATACGAACGCGGCTCGGTCCCTGGTGGGAACTGTCAATGCTGGGACGCGGGCGGCTCATAATACCGCGGCAGCGCGAGTGGGTAAAATGCAACTTAGCTTTTAATTAAAATTTATACTAATATTAAATAGAAATGCAGATCTTCGTGAAGACTCTGACGGGTAAAACCATCACACTCGAGGTTGAATCTAGTGACTCAATCGCTAATGTGAAGGCTAAAATTCAGGACAAGGAAGGCATTCCCCCAGACCAGCAGAGACTGATTTTCGCAGGAAAACAGCTGGAGGATGACAGGACCATGGCGGACTACAATATCCAGAAGGAGTCGACTTTGCATTTGGTTCTGCGACTTCGCGGTGGAAACTAATTTCATAGATAATATAAATGGCGTTCCGTGTTCAAGACCCCGTTTCTAGTCTTTTTTGGGAAGTCGATACCGGTTACCGTATTCGCCTTGGCGAAAAAGGCTCTGTATATACGCATAATTCAGATGGCTCCATTGTGAACGTCGAGACGGGCATGACTCTCCGTCTGGTTGGCAACAAGGTTGTCGAGGGAGACTGGGCCGCCTTCTGGACGATCGCAGACGGCGTCATCTCCATGGATATCGAGCATATCATCCAGTACGACGAGACGTCTTCAACCCTCCGAGTGGCGAGCACACCTGCTGTACCGTGGATCATTGTTCCAGAGGGCTCTGAGGCTGCGCCAGAGCCTGAGGTTGCCGAGCCCGAACCTGAGGTTGCCGAGCCCGAACCTGAGGTTGCCGAGCCTGAGGAGGAGGACGTGCCAGTTGCTCGGTCCGCCGCCCTTATCGAGGAGGCTTTGAATGCTCAGGCGGCTGACGCCGCCGCCGCCGCCGATGACGAAGAAGAGGCTTAAGAGAGAAAGTTCATTTGATAGTAATGGCCGACCTCGTCAAGCACGTCATCAAGTGTTTCAATTCCGCTAATACATGGAAGCCTCGCCTACCAGAATCGGTATTTGCGTTGGAGGGAATGTCAGGGTACAAGACCCGTGTATTTTACAATGAATTGTGCTCTCTCGAGTTTCCAGATCGTCAGACCGAGTACCTAGAGGTGGGTGCGTGGAAGGGTTCTACATTGTGCTCTGCTATGCATACGAATACCAAATGTAACGGAACTGTTATCGAGAATTGGGCGCTTTTTGAAGGCCCCAAGGATGAGTTTGATCATCATGTAAAATACTTTGGCTTTGAAGATCGCTTGACAATTTTTGAGGAGGATGTATTTTCATTTGATATTTCTAAATTGAAAAACCCTATCGACGTCTATTTGTACGATGGATGTCACGAGGAGATTAGTCAGTACAAGGGTATCACTCATATGTGGCCTGCTCTGGCCTCAAACGCGATTATCATAGTTGATGATTGGAACTGGCCAAACGTACGCAAGGGAACTTTTGATGGTCTCGAGGCGGTCGGAGCAAATATCATCGAGAAGTTTGAAATCATGTACACTCCAGATGGAAGTCATACCCCTATGGAAATTGCCCAGCGTGAATTTTGGAACGGAATTGCAGTTTTCGTAGTTTCAAAAAATTCTCAGTAATATTTAGACATGAGTGTACCACCCACCAAGTGGGGACCTTACTTTTGGGCCACTTTACATATAGCCTGTCTAAGTTGTCAGGATTATAAAGCCCTCGCCGAGTTTGTCGAGGGGTACATGTATATAATTCCATGCCTATCGTGTCGTCAGCACTTTGAGCAGGTGCTTGTTGAGAATCCAGTTCCAGAAACTGGGGACTTTTTCAAGTGGTCAGTAGATGTTCATAATATTGTAAATAAACGCCTAGGCAAACCAGAATTTTCATACGAAGACGCCATGGCAAAAATAGTAGGCGCGCCAGAAGAGAGCGTCGCTCAATTTGATTTTAAAATTGCCCCGGTGGTGATCGCAATGCTTGTGATTATCAGTTTGATTCTTATTTTAAATCGTAAATAGAACTAAGAGATGGTTGGTGGAATATTTCCAGGTCGGCCTTTCTCTTTTAATGTAAAGTGTATTGTGTTTACTATGCTTCTTGCTGCGGGTTACTGGTTTGCCCCCCACAAGAATCTCTGGGTCCTCGCGTTCCTGCTGTGGTTCCCATACATCTCCCTTTCGTGGTATGATTATGCTTACGCGTGTCGGGACAAGCTCGATCCTACGGTCGTACCCTTTGGCCGCATGGTTTGGCTACCCTTCAAGCCGCAGGGCTATAAAGACGAGTTCCACAAGATGGCTGACGAACAGATTCAGACCATGAATAAGGTGGATCACCTGGTGGGGTGGACCGTACTTATAGCCGCCGTGACGTGGTTCTTGGTGACCCGCAAAAAATGATGTGTAGTGCCAGTGAGAGGTCTAAAGATACCAAACCCAATTAAGATAATATGAGCTATGAACGCCTCTCACATGTCGATCATATACTCAAGCGCCCAGACACCTACGTGGGATCCCTGGCCTCCGAGTCCGGTCCTTACTGGACCAGAGCCGCAGGACGTTTTGAAATTACTAACCTTAATGTATCTCCTGGGTTGGTGAAAATCTTCGACGAGGTACTGGTCAACGCCATCGATCAGCACTCTCTACACCCTAAAAAGGTGACATCTATTGAGGTTTCTGTGGGGCAGGACGGCACCGTCTCGGTCTATAACGCCGGTTCAGGAATTCCAATCAAGAAACACGACACCGAAAAGGGTGCGGATGGCAAACCACTTTGGATCCCCGAGCTCATCTTTGGGCACCTTTTGACCAGCTCAAACTACAATGACGAGGAGCAACGCGTCACTGGTGGCCGTAACGGGTATGGTGCCAAGCTCGCCAACGTTTTCAGTTCTCTTTTCAAAATCAAAATTAGTGACGGGAAGAAGGTCTATGAACAGACTTGGACGAACAACATGAGCAAGGTGAGCCCTCCGGTGGTCACGGCTGAGAAATGTACCCCGTACGTGTCGGTCACCTTTTCACCCGACTGGAAGCGGTTCGGCGGTCAGGGTGACTTTAGGGCAATGGTGGAGAAGCGCACGTGGGACACGGCGATGTGGTGCTCAAAGGCGCAGGTATATTTCAACACGAAATCGCTCGAGGTCAAATCACTGGAAGATTACGCCCAGATGCACATCGGAAACGGTCCTATCGCCAAGATGCACACAGACGCGTTCGACATTGTCATCGGTCACTCTACCAGCGGCGCCTTTCAGCAGTGTTCGTGGGTCAATGGAATCTATACGACAAAGGGTGGAACCCACGTGGATCGCGTCGTCAAGGCGATCGTCGATGATATCTCGAGCGACAAGCGCGTGACTGTGAAGCCGGCGCAAATCAAGGCGTCCCTCTTTGTGTTTGTCCGAGCCGTGGTGATCAATCCCACCTTCTCAAGTCAGACCAAGGCTGAGTGTACTTCAAAGATTACAGATGCCATTGATTTGAAACCAAAATTCATCAAGGACATCTTGGCCACTGGAGTGCTCGACGACCTTGTTGCTCTCGGTCTCGCCAAGGTTGACAAAGAACTCAAGAAGACAGATGGGGCCAAAAAGTCGCGCATTACGGGCGTTCCGAAGCTCGACGACGCCAACTGGGCTGGTACGCATCGGTCTCATGATTGTACTCTTATTATCACCGAGGGAGACTCCGCGAAAGCTCTTGCCATTGCTGGATTGAGTGTTGTGGGACGCAATGCGTTTGGAGTTTTTCCGCTCAGAGGCAAACCGAGAAATGTGCGGGACGCCACTGTGAAACAGGTAACGGAAAATGAAGAATTTTCCAACTTGAAAAAGATCCTCGGGCTCCAGCATGGCAAAGTCTATAATTCAGTGAGAGAATTGCGCTACGGCCGTCTGATGATCATGACTGACGCCGACTTGGACGGATCGCACATCAAGGGACTGGTGCTTAACATGTTCCACGTGTACTGGCCAAAACTGATCGAGCAAGGCTTTGTAGTGTCGATGGTGACGCCCGTCATCAAGGCGGGGCGCGTCTGGTACTTTACAGAGGAGGAGTTCAAGGCGGCGGGAGCAGCAGTTTCCTCCGGAAACGTCAAGTACTACAAGGGTCTGGGCACTTCGACAAGCTCAGAAGCCAAAGAGTATTTTCAGAAAATTGATCAATTGACCGTCGCCTTTGGCCCGGATCCGACCCTCAACGAGTCCATGACTCTGGCGTTCTCCAAGGCGCAGGCCGATGACCGCAAGATCTGGCTGACGAATCACATGGCGAGTCCGCCACGAGGTATCCCGTACGGCCACGTCAAGACTCTCACCGTCACCGACTTTGTATACAGAGACCTGGCCAACTTTAGCGCCGAGGACATTAAGCGATCGATTCCACACGTTGCGGACGGTCTGAAGCCGAGTCAACGCAAGGTGATTTACGCGTGCCTGAAGAAGAATCTTACGGCCGACATGAAGGTGGCGCAGCTGGCTGGATATATCGCCGAGCAGACGGCCTATCACCACGGCGAAGCGAGTCTTCAGGGGACGATTGTGAATTTGGCTCAGAATTTCATGGGGGCCAATAACCTCAATCTCCTCGAGCCGTCTGGGCAATTTGGAACGCGTCTTGCGGGTGGCAAGGACGCAGCCTCTTCTCGTTACATCTTCACGCGCCTGAGTCCACAGACGCGCAAGATTTTCGATCCTGCCGACAATTTTGTTCTGAAATATGCGATGGATGATGGGCAGCAGGTGGAGCCAGAGTTTTACGCGCCCGTCGTGCCCATGATTCTCGTGAATGGCGCTGAGGGTATCGGGACGGGCTTCAGCTCTTATGTGCCTCCATACGACCTGGCTATTATCAAGCACAATATCATTTGCGCACTTGACCAGGTGGCGATGGTGCCCATGGTGCCGCACTTCAAAGGTTTCAAGGGCAAGGTGACAAAGACAAAGGATCACACGTGGGTCCTCGAGGGAATCGTCGCGAAAGAGGGGTCTCAGCTTCACGTGACGGAGCTGCCACCTGGTCGGTGGATCCAGGACTTCAAGGAGCACCTAGATGACTTGGTTGAGAAGGGCACCATCCAGAAGTTTGAGAATCACTCTACAGAGACGACGCCCGACTTTCGGATCTGGGGGGGCGACGGTTTGCAAGACGTCGCCAGGGAGCTTGGGCTGACCAAGACGATACACACCTCCAATATGCACCTGATCGCTCCAAATGGGGCGGTCAAGAAGTATAACAGCCCAGAGGAGATTCTCGTAGACTATCTGGAGGTTCGTTTGAACGTGTATAAGAAACGCAAGGCGTGGCAACTCAAGCAATTGGATTCTGAAATTGCGTGGCTCTCAGAGAAGGCTAGGTTCATAAGAGACGTGGCGGTGACTCCCCGGTTGTACGTATTCAATGTGCCTTTGGAACAGATTCACACGCAACTTCGGCGGGAAAAGTACGACGAGAGCCTGTGGTCCAAACTCATGGACATCAAGACGTATCAGTACACGAAGGAGGAGGTGGCGAAGCTCGAGGCGCTCTGTACAGCCAAGCGTCAAGAGCATGCGCGACTGAAGGCACTGACTGTGGTACAGATGTGGAAAAATAACCTGGGTGAAATTTAGAGATGGTCGATAACGTGATGGACCTCGAGCGCAAAGCACAGGCACCTGTGCTCGACTTTTTCAAAAAACAGATTCCACAGGCTTTTGAAAATGTTCTCAATTTTGAACGCAAAATTGAAAAAGACGTAGTGAATTTCTTTAAAAATGAAGTAAATACAATAGTCCCTCCACCCGTCAGTGCGCCTGTCGTCGCCGATGTAATTGTTTTAGTTCCAATTGAGATTAACGGATTCTATTTGCTGACTGGAAATAATTATGTAACATTTTATGCCACCACAAACAACCAAAATAGGGCCACCCTCAAGGAGGGGTGGACGGTCACTGGTGTTGTTGGAATGTCAGGTCAGCTCGTTGTCGGCGGAACCATAGACGTAAATCCAGCGATGGATTCTCGTACAGTTAAAATCACAGAATCTTCTTCAGAGCCCTATATTTGGTCATTCACCCTCCAGTCAGATACGGAACAGACGGTGGCTCCTTATCAAGCGGTCACAGGCGCGACTATTTACCCACCTGGCCAGATTGAATATACAGCCATGAAACGTCTAGGAGAGGTGTCGGGAAGTTATTCTATCGTACAGAACGTACTCAAATTTGATTTTAAAGAAGATCCTCCAAGTGGGTTCGGACCCGGGTGGACCATTGAGAATTTACAAGGGTTCAAGACTGGGTTTAGCGTCGTTTCATATAACGACAATTCCAGATATATAACGAGGCCTCGAACCTTTTCACAGGGGAAGGTTGTGAAAGGCGGCGAAACAGTTTTTATAATGGATCAATTTGCAATATTAAAACCACTCGACGGAAGCATTCCAGAAAATACGGTCAAGCCTGTGGTCACAAAGGGACTGTCCAAGGAACCGGGATTCATGAGCACCTTTGTCGCTGCCAGATTGAAGAATTTCAATTTGGGAGACGCAGACTCGCGTAAATTTCAAATTGAAATTAATCCGAACGTCCGTGGTGGTGCTTCAACTACGCCTCTCAGGGATCTCAATACAGGCTTTCAATGCGTCGATGAGGAGAAGGGGCCATACACCGACTTACAGGGAGCAGGATTCAGCGCTGGGGCTGTGATGGCGCTTCACGCTATAGGACCACAAGAGGACCACCTTCTCTTGCAAGATTTCAGCAAGTCACAGTGGAGCCCGGATTTTAAAAGACATACCAACTCCGTCATGTATCAGCGCGTCATTCCATTCCCTCCCCCGAACCCTTCATACCAGAACCAGACGATTCAGTTGGAGCTCAGACCTACCGAGCTTGGGCACCTCATCTCGAACATGTACCTGAAGGTGACCATGCCTGCTCTATCTAATGGTAACCAATACACACCCCAACTTGGGAGAGCCTTGATAAAGCAGGTGGATCTTCTGGTGAATGAGACTGTCATCGAGACCCTCTACGATGATTGGTACATCATTCGCGATCAGCTGTTCCTGGACGCCGACGAACAACTGGGAATGTTTCAGGCGGTGGGCGGGTCGAACATAAACTCACAGGTTCAGACCGATTACATCATCCCTTTAGAATTCTTCTTTTGTCGCCGAAAATCTCACAACAGACACGACGATGAGCGTCTACGCCGTCCCTACTTCCCTCTTTGCGCAATGTGGAATCAGCGAATGTATGTGCGTTTCACTTTTCAGCCCAACACGTGGTGGTGTAACGTCGCCGCCCCTCATACAACCGACTTGATCCTCCCCAAGCTCGTGACTGAAGAAATTCTTCTGGAAAATTCTGAAAAGCTCTACTACACCAACACTCCCCTCAAGTACATTGTGAATCGCGTCAAGAAAGAGTCTACACTTACATTCACCGCGGGAAATCCACAACTACAGCTCACCGCCTCCTTCCCCGTTCAAACGATCGCATGGTTCTTTAGAAATAAAAACTACGAGGACGTGACGTCGGGTCTTTATTCAGATTCACGCTACACCTACGGTTACACGACCCAGTATATCCAGACGGGCATTCAATTAAACTTTCCATCTGGTCCGTCGAATTACATCGACGTGATTGACACTGCTAAAATTACACTCAACAATGTAGACATTCTAAGCACGTTCCAGGGGTCGCTGTACTACACGTTCAAACAACCCATGGAGCATGAAATTTCAATTCCTTCAAAAAATATTTATACTTATTCATTTGGCCTCACTCCTAAGGAGTATAATCAAGGTGGATATCTCAATTTTTCAAAACTAAATTCGCAGACGACGACGCTTACACTCGTATTCAACCCAAGCTACGCAACTCAGATATCGCAGGGATACAATTTGTACATGTTTTACTATGGCTACACGCTTCTGGAGTTTCAGGGGGGCTTTGGCCGTCTTCCTTATGTTTAATATGCGCCTTCTCGAGGTATTCGACGATGCCGTTTTGGACGCACCACCTCAAAAAGTTGAGTTGGGCGCACGTCGTCGTGAACCCCTGGAAATCGACGCGCTCGGTACGACAAAAGGGATCAAAGAGCTTCTTACTGTAGCCATCCAGACTCGACTTGTAAGCGACGTGAACTGTGAAAACCTTCCCGGATGGAGTGGTATACGTCACGTGATTGTTCTTGGCATAATTGGTCACGAACCACTCGAGTTTGCGGAGGGAAATGCCTTTGCGGTGGCCCAGAATATCGTGAAGTTTTTCGCGATTCTCTGGTACATCAAAGAATTTAGAGATGCTGGTCAGAAGAAGTTCTGACTTGCTCATTAACAATTTTAAGATCAAATTCTCTAACTAAACTTCCCATGGCGCTGGGACCCTCTCCACGAGTTTAACTTGCGGCGGAGGGACTTGCGACTGGTGAAATCCACAGTAACCGTTTTCATTTGGTTGCTTGAGACATCGCTTCTTGCTCTTCAGAATTCCTTTACAGAATACACACTCTATTGCTGACGTGTCTTTCACGAGTTGATCTATAGGCAACTGATACGTTTTAGCCACAAAATTGAGCACGACGGACATTCTGAGTCCGACTCGGCGAGAAACCTCCTCTTCAATGAGTTGAAGAATCTGTTGCTCCATTGACTTGTTACTTTTGAGCTCCGAACGTTTATGTGGCCTTTTTCGAGAAC
>Ga0209353_10002359_pt1 | contig 10310 bp, 11 predicted proteins | sample LauGreSpBDMM15SD_2_FD_187561 | JGI IMG/M metagenome (GOLD analysis project Ga0209353, IMG submission 187561) | Freshwater lake microbial communities from Lake Michigan, USA - Sp13.BD.MM15.SD (SPAdes) (version 2) | ecosystem: Environmental > Aquatic > Freshwater > Lake | place: Lake Michigan...
TGCCTTGGGCACTGTTTTCAGGATTGGTATTGGGTTTAGGAATTTTGATGGGTGGCTATTGGGCCTATGAAACCTTGAATTTTGGTGGTTATTGGAACTGGGATCCGGTGGAGAATGCCGTGTATGTTCCCTGGTTGGTATTGGTTGCCGCCATTCATACCATGTTGATTTTTAAGAACAACGAAACGGCTTTGAAAACCGCCATCATATTGACCATTACGAGTTTTCTGCTGATCTTGTATTCTACTTTCCTGACCAGAAGTGGTATTTTGGGAAATGCTTCTGTGCACTCCTTTACCGATTTGGGTTTGTCTGGACAATTGTTTTTGTACATGATTTTTTTCGTGGTTATCGCCATTGTGTTGATGGCTGTACGCTGGAAAGAATTGCCTTCGGAAGAGAAAGAAGAGTCTGTCTACTCCCGTGAGTTTTGGATATTTATTGGTGCCTTGACGCTTTGTTTGGCGGCATTTCAAATTATTGCCACCACTTCTATTCCGGTGTACAATGCCTTCTTAGGATTGTTTTCAATTGAATCCAAATTAGCGCCTCCTGCCGATCAGGCAGTGTTTTACAGCAACTGGCAATTGTGGTTCATGGTATTGGTCGCTATTTTGTCTGGGGTCGGACAGTTTTTTTATTGGAAAAAAATGGACAAAGCCAAACTGACCGATGTACTTTATGTACCATTTATCATTACCCTGATTGTTTCTCTTGGATTGATTGTATTTACAAAAGTGCAGGACATGCGTTATATGACATTGCTGACCGCATCGGTATTTACGGTGGTATGTAACCTGGTAATATTGAATACTTTTTTCAGAAAAAATATCAAACTGGCTGGTGGCTCCATTGCCCATATCGGGATAGGAATGATGTTGTTGGGGATATTGTATTCCGCAGGATATTCTAAAATTGTTTCCCTGAATGTATCAGGCTTGGTGTATTCCAAAGAATTTACGGAAGACATGAACAAAGAAAATTTGCTCATCTTTAGAAATACGCCACAGCAAATGCAGGATTATATGTTGACTTACCGTGGTCCAAGAATTGAGGCCGAAGGTTTTCCTGGGTACATAGACAAAGAAGCGGTGCGTTTGAGTGGCACGGATCCTTTTAAAGTGATTGCCAGAAAAGAAATTAGGCTCGACGACAAGGTGTATTTCAAGCCGGGAGATACCATTCGTACGATGCCTGAAAACACGTATTATGAAATCGAATATACCCGACCTGATGGTTCTAAATTCTCTTTGTTTCCCCGCACACAGGTCAATCCTCAAATGGGATTTTTGGCTTCTCCTGATATCAAGCGTGGCATTTTGAGCGATTTGTATACCCACATTGCTTCTGTACCTGATGCAGAAAAAGAACGCAATTGGAGCAAAGTAGATACGCACATGGTGGCGATTGGCGATACGTTTTTGATCAATGATTATTACGCCATCCTCAAAAAAGTAGAACAAGTAGACCAGGTGGAAGATGTACCAATGGGCAAAGGTGATATTGCCATCAAAGCGCACATTGAAGTGTTGACCAAAGACGACAAAGGCTATATGTTGTACCCGTATTATATCATCAAAGACCAAATGGTGGGCCGCGTTCCTGAAATCATTGAGGACCTTGGTGTAAAGATGACTTTTAACAACATAGACCCGATAAAAGGCTTGTTGACTTTTGGCGTAAGCACCACCCAAAAAGACTGGGTAATTTTAAAAGCCATGGAAAAACCTTACATCAATGTATTGTGGCTCGGTTCCCTGATGGTATTGGTCGGTTTAGGCATCGCCATTGCCCGCCGTTACAAAGAATTTAAATTGATGAGGGATAAAGGGGAGTATTAGGGGGGGGTAATATTTTATAGTTTAGTATATAAGGATTTTATCGAGACAAAAATATTTATTTTCGTTGGTGGTAATATTATTTGTCAAAACTGATAAATCTAATTAAATAATTATGAATGAATTTATAGAAAAACTTTAAGAATTATTAAAGCGTCTAGACAAATCTGGTTATTTCGATATTGATTTAATTGTTGATGTTAAGAATAAATTACGACTATACTTATCAAAGTTTTTCCCAAACAGAGATGAATACAATGAATTGTTACTTGAAATAAATACAAACCCTAAAGAAGAATGGGACGCTACACAAGCAATCGCTAAATTAAAAAGCATTGTAACAACATTAATTGAAGACGTACAGCTTTCTGATAATAATTATCTTGTTCAAACAGAAGAAGAACGACGTAAAATACTTGCTAAAGCTAGAAGAGAATCCGAAATAGAAAAAATAGTTATAGAGGCTAGAGAAATTCAAAAGTTAAAAGAAGAACTACAAAATGATAGGGAAAGACTATTAGCACAAGAAGAAAAATTCAATTTTTTTAAAGCAAAACTTGAAGTTGCAGACAAAGAATTAGATTTTCAAATGCAAGCACAAGGCAATAAAAGTGCGGCTTTGATTTGGGCTATATTAGCGGGGGGCTTACTTTAATTTTAATTTATGTTTTGTGCGACAGTCTGAAATTTACATATTCATTTATTGAAATTGCAAATAAAATAAAGAAGAATTTAGGAGGTTCATTACCGACTAATAATAATGAAATAATTTTAAATACAATATATTTTTCATTTTTTAAAGTCATCTTCACAAAAATTCTTTTATACTCTATGCAGATATATGCAATAATCTTTTGTGTTAAAAATTATAATGCCCAAATGCATAATAATATAATTAATACTCATAAATCAAATGCTTTAAAAAGTACATTGAGTTTATTAAATACGGCTCGTTCAGATGAGGGCAATGATAAATTATTAGTTCAGGCAACTCAAGCAATTTTCTCGCATCAACAAACTGGATATAGTAGTAAGGAAAGTGAACAAGCGAGTCCCAATTTAGTTACAAATGTTATAGATTCTGCATCAAAAAAAATATAAAATTTTACCAACAACGGTAATGTTTTGCAATTAGACAAATAATCCATCGTTGGATACAATAGTGACTATCTCATAGAAAAAGAGATTTTTAGAAATAAAATTTTCAACACAATAGTTGTACTTATGGGCAACTTATTTTAACTTTATATTATGAAGCAAAAGTATAGAACTATTGTTTTCTACAAGGATTATTTCCAGGAGTTTTTTGTGAAACAACGTGAGAAAGTTCAAGATAAAATTATCTGGACTTTTGAGTTGATTGAAGAACTTCAAAGGGTTCCTGAAACATACCTCAAGCATCTTGAAAACACGGAAGGTCTTTATGAAATTCGAGTACAACAAGGAAGTGATATTTTTCGCATTTTTTGTTTTTTTGATGAAGGTCAATTAGTTGTATTGGCGACCGGATTTCAAAAGAAGACACAAAAGACACCTAAAAAAGAAATAGAAAAAGCACTTAAAATCAAACAGGAATATGAAAACGATAAAAAATAACACCTCTACTCTTGAGCAGTTTAAGGACAAAAACTATGGTAAACCCGGAACTCTGAAACGAGACGAACTTGAAGCCGGTTATGAAAATTTCAAAATCGGAGCCATGTTGCTTGATGCCAGGCTAGAGAAAGGGTTAACCCAAGAACAATTGGCAAAAAAAGTCGGAACCACAAAATCCTATATTTCCAAAATAGAAAACAACATCAAAGAAGTAAGGCTTTCGACACTTCAAAAAATCATTGAACTTGGATTCGGTGGTCATTTAGAACTATCTATAAAATTATAAAACAGTCGCCAATATTTTTTAACTCTCCAACGCTCTTCAATACAATTTTAATATTTAAGAAATAATTTAGATGTACCTACAAATAAATTATTGCGAATTCCTTGTTCGCTCATTTAGTTTTAATAGCTTTGTGAAAGTTGAATTCAGTGAAGATTTAATATTTCAGCATTCAATCGAATAAAGTACACTTAAAAATATATACAAATGGGAAAAGCTACAATTGCAGGAACGTCACCAATACCAGTACAATTAGAAGAAGGAAAAACTTACGCATGGTGCGCCTGTGGGAAATCTTCCACGCAACCTTTTTGTGACGGTTCGCACAAAGGATCTGAATTTGTTCCTAAAGTATTTGTAGCCGAAGCAACCAAAACTGCATATATGTGCAATTGCAAACAAACCGCCAATGCTGGGTTTTGTGACGGTGCTCATAAAAGTTTGTAGTCTTTTTCGGTAGCGAAAGCTTGAACGAAATGGTAATTAACAGAAGCCAGTATTAAAGTGCTGGCTTTTCTATGTTTAAATTTTTATTTGGTGAACACTGAAAATTAAGGTTATAACTTGGCTCAACGATTAGCTTTTCTGTGTAAAGGAAGCTGATTTAATTCCAATCAAACAAAAAGAAAACAATGGAAAACAAAATGAAAATAGAAATATGGAGTGATATCGTTTGTCCATTTTGTTATATCGGAAAGCGAAAATTCGAAACGGCTTTGGCGCAATTTGAATTCAAAAACAATGTGCAAGTGGTTTGGAAAAGTTATCAACTGATGCCCGATATGCCAAACAATTATACTAAAAATGTATATCAATTGCTTTCTGAAAAATACGGCATTGGTTTGGAAGAATCAAAAGCAATGCACAACCAAGTTTCACAAACTGCAAAAGAAGTTGGGCTAGTATATAATTTCAATAAAGCAATTCCTGTCAATACGCTCAAAGCGCATCAATTTATTCAGTTTGCAAAAACACAAGAAAAACAAGATGAAGCCGAAGAAGCCCTTTTTCGTTCGTACTTTACAGAGGGCAAAAACCTCAACGACTTGTCCACCCTATTAGAAATTGGTGCTTTGATTGGCTTGGACAAAACGATGTTAGCTAATGCTTTAGAAAACGGCGCGTTTATCAGCAATATACAAGCTGATATTTTCGAAGCGCAACACGTAGGTGTTCGTGGGGTGCCTTTTTTTCTGTTCAATGGCAAATATGCAGTTTCAGGCGCACAAGATCCTAAATTGTTTTTGGAAACATGTCAAAAGTCTTTTGAAGAATGGAGAAATCGTACTTGCAAATGACCTAAATCTTAATTTCATTATTTGTAGATGTAAGTACGACTTTCATTGTTTCGGTAAGTTTCTTGGGATTATTTTTTCTTTGAATGTGTAGCCGAATCGATTTTCATCTCATGCCATTTTTGATTTTTTTTGCACCCACCCATCATTTCATCTTCATCCCCACAGCCTTTCATCATCATGTGTCTGTATTTCATGTGTTCCATACACCCCCATTTTCCCATGCCATAGTCACGACCCATTTCCATTTCATGGCATGTTTGCCCTATCATACAACACCGCATTGCGCAGTACATAGAACATGATAACATCAAACAAATGGATATGACGATAACAAACCAAGCAACTATTTTGTATAAAATAGAAACATTTTCTTTTTGAGTATTCAAAAGTAACCATGTACCCGCGCTTAGTGCGAGCAATGAAATGGCGAATGCGATTATAATTGGTGATAAGTTCATGGTTTTTTATTTTTAAAAAGTTTTTAAACATTTAAATAATAAACAGTTTATGTTGAAAAATAACATTGACAATACTTGAACCTGATAGATTTTCTAAACTTCGGTTTTAGTTTTTGAAAATATTATACCTCACAATGCTCAAAGTCACAAGGAGATTCGTGCTCCCAATTCCAATGGTCATCATCGTCTTTCCAGCTGCAATGTGCTTTTTTTTTCAAACTTGCTAAAGCCAATAAATCAAATAAAGCTTTAGATTCAGGATTTGAAGGTGGAGCCAGCTGAAGTTTAACCTCTGCATAAGATCCCGAATCTTTGACAAATGTTTTTAGGACGAATGCGCCTCCAATTAATGAGGAAGGTATTCTTATCCAGTTGCCAAATTCTCCCTTTCTGGCAAACATGACTTCAGAGGAATTGTCGGATTTTTTGACAATCCCCTCAAGTATAACCGATGGTTTGAGGTTGTTTGAATTTAGAAGTTCAAAAAACTCTTTAGATGATAATGCTTGCATTTATTTTCAGTTTAAACAGTTGAAAAATTATTTTATGAAAGCAAATCTATGGCGTATTGTGGCTGTAACCTATGAGCAAAGTCATTATAAAAAGTGATTTTATATATTAATAGGGCAATTACATTTAAACATAATAATTCTAAATACTACGACTAAGATTTCATCCCAAAAGGGTTTTATGTTCCCTAAAATATTTTCCTTAATTCCGTAAAACAAGGAGATTATTTATGGATAAATCACCAATTGATGATTCAAGTTTACCTCTCTCTTTTAAATCTAAGTACGAGAGAGCGATTGTTATGAGTGCAGCTCTGGAGGAGGCTCTGTGAGTAAATTTATTTTAATCCGTTTGCCCTCTGATATACCCTGTTTCGTACCTCTTTTATCGTGAGAAATCCCTTATATTAGCACCACATTTATTTACTGTATATTAATGGATTTTACATACATATTTAAATGTTCCGCATCAATTAAGTTACCATTATGGAAGATAAAAAACCATCACATATTCGCAGGGAACGCTATAAAGGCACCCATCCAAAATCTTTCAAAGAAAAATACAAGGAATTACAGCCTGAAACTTATCAAAAGGATATCGCAAAGGTGATGGATCAGGGTAGAACTCCCGCAGGTATGCACCGTTCTATTTGTGTCAATGAAATTTTAGATTTTCTTGCCATCGTTCCTGGTCAAATCGGAATGGATGCTACACTTGGCTACGGTGGGCATAGCCTAGAAATGTTGAAATGTTTGGTGCCGAATGGTAAGCTGTATGCCACTGATGTAGACGCAATTGAATTGCCCCGCACCCGAAATCGTTTGGCTGCTTTGGGTTTTGGACCTGAAGTGTTGGAAGTCAAAAAAATGAATTTTTCAAATATTGATTTGGTGGTGTATGAATCTGGTCCATTGAATTTTGTGCTGGCCGATTTGGGCGTTTCTTCTATGCAGATTGATAATCCTGAAAGGGGATTTTCATTTAAAATTGAAGGGCCTTTGGATTTAAGGTTGAATGCTAAAACAGGAATAACTGCTGCGACACTTTTAAAAACCATTTCTCAAGAAGCATTAGAAGGCTTATTCGTTGAAAATGCAGATGAACCTTATGCCGAATATATTGCCCAGGATATCATAGAAAAAATTAACCATGGAGGCACCATTGCGACCACCAAAGATTTGCAGGAACTTATCGCTGAAACCTTACAGTTTGTACCCAAAGACGAACGCAAAGAAGCCATTAAAAAATCGTGTCAGCGTTGTTTTCAGGCATTGAGAATTGCGGTGAATGATGAATTTGGGGTGTTGGATAAATTTTTGGACAAGCTTCCTGACGCACTTGCTCCAGGAGGAAAAGTGGCCATCCTTTCCTTTCATTCGGGAGAAGACAGGCGCGTGAAAAAGTCATTTCAAAGTTTCTTTCGTGAAGGCATTTATGCTGAAATTGCACCAGATCCAATCAGGCCTTCTGCGGAAGAATGCAACACCAACCCGCGTGCGAAATCCGCAAAATTGCGTTGGGCCATTAAAGCATAGCTTGTTTGCTTATAATTTTACCTAACAGTTTAGGATAGAGAGTAGTGTGGTAATTGTCTGAAAAGTAAAATTTTAATTAAAATAAAGCCAATAAAAATATCTGGTTAAAAGTTGAAATCGAAAAAATGAAATTTGATTCTTTTGCTGATGTTAGTAAAATAATCAAATTTCATTTCAACCCACTTTTCTTATCTTTAAACTTCTCCAAAATAAAGTCCGGCAATCCTCGTTCTAAAAAGCGATTCACAAGATATTTAACAAGTAAACCATGCTTTTTGTAAAACCATTTCTGCTGTTTGTTTTCTTGTTGTTGAATCAATTTATTTTTGCCCAAACCATCGATTATTCCCAGGTTGATGAGGCGAAATTGTCCAGTTTAATTGTGGTCAGGATCAATCAGGCAAGGGATTCTCTAAAGCTAAAACCCGTTACACCTTCACCAAAAGCCTTGCTCAAAGCTGCCGATAACCATGCGGCATATTTATTGAAAACCGCCAAACTTTCCCACACACAAACCGACTCCAAATACAAAGACCCTGCAGTAAGGATTGCTGCTTTCGGAGGAAATTATGCTATTGGTTCTGAAAACGTAGCCTATATTGTACCGGCTCCAAACCAAACCAGCACTTACCAGGAATTGGCAAATCAATTTGTTGCTGGCTGGATCAAATCTCCAGGACATTTTAAGAATTTATCCAACCCCAACGTGACAGAAACTGCCGTAGCGGTAAGTTTTGATAAAACGAAAAAACTGTTTTACGCGGTGCAGGTTTTTGGTGCACCCGAATTGGAATTGTCAACCACCTATAAAGTTCCGAACAACGCTTATGGTATTAAAGATCCTGGACAAAACTACCTGAAAACCTGCAAAACCTGTATGGATTTTTACCAAGCCAAACCCGCAGATGTCAATTATGGCATCAGAAGGGAAGGCAATAATATCTATTTTGAAATGAATGATGCAGCATGGCTGGAGAAAATGTTTGTGGGCAAAAATGATGGTATGGCGATTGATATTGTTCAAAGGGACCAGTACCGTTGTGGGGCAAAAAATGTTACTTCCGGTCAGTTTTATAAAGGTGTTTTACTGGAACCATTATTTACCAAAGACATTCAAAAAAATGCCGTAAAAGATGCCCATCAAAATGTAAAAATATTGGTAGGCGTTGTTCCCAAAGACCTGATAGATAAAACACTCGAATTTAATTTTTTGTGGTTGGTGGATAAAAATATATGTCGCTACACCGTTTTTTACGACGTTCCCAACGACAAATGGAACTTGTTGCCGATGCCACTTCAAGCCGATTTACCCCAAGCTGAAAAACCTGGAGATACTTGGCTGAACAAAAGATTGCAATTTGTAATCCCTTTTGAAAAAGACAAATACACCTACAAAAAGGAAGACATGAAGCCTTTGTATGACTCTTTAAGGCTCACAGATTATGCCATCAAGTCTATTAAAATAAACGCTTACGCTTCTATTGAAGGCACCGAACAACGCAATATCATTTTGCAACAAAAACGCTCAGAAAGTATCGTAGCAGCTTTGCAAGGTTATCAGCAGGAACATATTTCACAAGAGGTGACGGTATCTGAAAATTGGATGGAGTTTTTTCAGGACATCGAAAATACCTCTTTTGCCAAATACAAAACGATGTCCAAGACAGAAATCAAAGAAGACTTAGAGAAGCAAAAGGACAATCCGGCTTTGGAAAAAATACTTTCCAAACACCGCAAGGCCATCCTTGTATTTGAACTGGAAAAAAGGACCAATTACAGCAATAACCCTGACTTGCTCATACAGGAATTTGACAAACTCATTGCCAACAATAAAATAGATGAAGCGGTTGCTTTACAAGCCTATATTTATGGTGCCATTGCCAATAAATCAATTGCTGAGGCTGTAGTATACAAAATTGTTATTCCTGAAAAATTAGCCAATGGTACTTTACTGAACAACAGTCTGGTGTTTCAATATGAAGTGTTGACCAAAGAAATGCTGCCAGTTTTTGAAGCATTCAACAGGCTATTGACCCTAAAGCCCAAAGACCCAAAAATCAATTACAATGTGGTCGTGCTTAAATTGCGGATGTGGCTTGGGCAATCAGAAATTCTGGAACCTCAAAACCTAAAAAATGAAATCGTCGCCTTGACAAAATTTGGGGTTGATGTAGTACAAATTAAAAGGTTGATGTTGAATTATCATTTCATATTGGCCGAAAAACTGATGTACCAAAGACGTTACGATGAAAAAGACAAAGCCTTAAAATTCATTTACACCACTTACAAACAAACCATCAGCACCCAAAAAGATTACCTGGAACTCGCCCGTTTTTTTGCGCGCTACAGCAAATTCGATTGGGCAACTACTTTGTTGGCCGACAAGGTAAACAAGGTGGATGTGGATGAAGACGTATTATTTTACTACATCAACATGACTTTATTTGACAGTAAAATCACTTCAAAACCAGCCTTTAGAGCCATATTGCTCAACGCAGCCAACAGCAACAAAAAACGGTTTTGTACCATGTTCAAAGCAATCCACTCCGAAGAAGGTGCCATCAGTTTTCAATTGTTGAACGATGGTTATTTGAAAAATAGTTATTGTGAAATTTGTGAGGAATAGGGGTTTGTTATTAAATCAAACTTCCATCAAATTTCTTAATAGAACTTCATATTTAGGTTAAGTCATTTATATTTAATATATTTAAGCTCATAAATAGTTGATATATGGTTGATTTTGAAACATTTAAAGGTTTAGGAATTTTAGAGTTTACTGATAAATTTAGTGA
>Ga0209353_10002360_pt1 | contig 10308 bp, 8 predicted proteins | sample LauGreSpBDMM15SD_2_FD_187561 | JGI IMG/M metagenome (GOLD analysis project Ga0209353, IMG submission 187561) | Freshwater lake microbial communities from Lake Michigan, USA - Sp13.BD.MM15.SD (SPAdes) (version 2) | ecosystem: Environmental > Aquatic > Freshwater > Lake | place: Lake Michigan, USA...
GTGAACAGAAACCAGCTTTAATGCGATACTCTTCTTCAAATAGAAGCCTGTTTGGTTCTTATTTTAATACATTATATGACTGGTGTATAGATGTATCAGAAGATTCGGCGCATGATAACAATAGAATAAGACTTAATCTTTCGAGGGAGAAATTTGATTGTGCAATTATTAAACCTAAAAAAGAAATTTTTCATGCACGAACTATTAAAGGTACATTCCTAAACAGAAAATCCAACCAAAGAGAGATTTTATTTAATGATTATTCCATACTTATCAATGAGGATATTCTTAAAGACTTAATGGAAATTACACAAGAAGATGGCGTAAAAACATACCATCCTCTTTATAAGCTATTGCTAGAAAAGCCAAACAGTTATTTTGAAGAAGCTCATCATCAAATTAGCGGAGTTATTTATACCGATAAATTATATCATTACAGTTCTGAATTCAATAGTAAAAAGGTGTACAAGGCAACACATGTTTTCGATATGGATTTAAGCGAAGATATGTATTCGGGTAGAGACGCTTTTGATACGCCTGAACTTTGGAGAACAATGTTTACATGCTATAATCTTACCTTACAAGCTGGTATTAAATACGACACCTTGCTTAAGTATGGCTATTCACATCAAGAAGCCTTGCTTTTATCTGGGTTAGAAACTGAAACGCATCTTAAATTAAGAACGCTTTTAAAAGAAAGGTATGCTGATAAAGATGATTTTGATGAGCTTGAATGATTTAATATTCACATTGTTAAAGACGCCATCATTACTAATCTAAATTTAGTAATGATGGCGTTTAGGCTACACTCTTTTAAATAATAGAAAAGGTGTGCTATAAACTCACTTGTAAACCAATGTAGGTTTATGAAATCGCCATTGCAGATATATTGCAACGGATAAATGTACCATTGTAAAAATAATATAATGGAAGATAAATTGATTTTAGCTTTAGGTGTTGATACTGGCGGTATTGAAATATATAATGAGGGAGATTGCCCTAAATAGAATGTTTTAAAAAGTTTTAACTAAAAAAATGGAAAAATATAAATTTATCCTACCCAATATTTTCGGTAAGGATCATACTGAATTACATGCGTTGTTAGAAAAGCTGCTATTTGAGAAAGTTGATTTTTGTTTACTTATTGATTATTTAAAATCTAATTCATGTGAACAGAAACCAGCTTTAATGCGATACTCTTCTTCAAATAGAAGCCTGTTTGGTTCTTATTTTAATACATTATATGACTGGTGTATAGATGTATCAGAAGATTCGGCGCATGATAACAATAGAATCAGACTAAATCTTTCAAGGGAGAAATTTGATTGTGCCATTATTAAACCTAAAAAAGAAATTTTTCATGCACGAACTATTAAAGGTACATTCCTAAACAGCCAATCCAACCAAAGAGAGATTTTATTTAATGATTATTCCATACTTATCAATGAGGATATTCTTAAAGACGTAATGGAAATTACACAAGAAGATGGACTGAAAACATACAAGCCATTATATACGCTATTGGCAGAGAAGCCAAACAGCTATTTTAAAGAAGCTAATCATGATATAAGTGGTGTTATTTTTACAGATAATGTATCTAATTACATGTCGGAATTATATTCAGATTACGTTTTTAACGTTTCTGAAATTTTTGATGAAGATATTTCTTTCGATTTGTATAGAGGGGCAGAGACATTTGATGAACCTGGACTTACGCGACCGATGTTTCTGTGTTTTAATAGTACCTTGCATTGTGGCAATATATATGACACCTTGCTAAAGTATGGTTATAGTCATAAAGAAGCATTACATCTATCAGGGTTAGAAACTGAAACGCATCTTAAATTAAGAACGCTTTTAAAAGTAAAGTATGTCGATAATGATGATTTTGAAGAGGAAGAACTTGAGTAATTTAATATTCACATTGTTAAAGACGGCATTAATTACTAATTTCAATTTAGTAATTAATGCCGTTTAGGTTACGATCTTAATAATAACAGAAAAGGTGTGCTATAAACGTCACTTGTAAACCAATGTAGGTTTTATCTCCATTGCAGATAGACTGCAATTTTTGGTCTTAGTTTTACGAACTAAATTTAAAAATACTGCATAATGGAGGCTCAAAATCAAGATACAGGCATTGAAGAATTAACTGATAAAGAGTTAATTACTATGGTCAAATGTTCTACACATAGTGGACATATTTATTCACCAACCTATACCGCTCTCACCACAGAACTTTTTAAACGATTCCCTGACAAAGAATCGATTAAAGCATATAAAAAAGCAAACATAATTCAGTAGATTGCTAACTTGAAAATAATTTTAAAGCCCTAAAAGGTGTGATTTTCTAGTAAATTAATTAGTGTTTAACATTTCGACTTGAAATACAACTCATTAAAGATATATGAATCAATCAGTACACAACAAACTAGTTTCTTTTATTTGGTCTATTGCTGACGATTGTTTGCGAGATGTTTATGTTGCAGGAAAATACCGTGATGTAATTTTGCCAATGGTTGTTTTGCGTCGTTTAGATGCTTTATTAGAACCTAGCAAAGCAGCTGTGCTTGAAGAATTAGTATTTCAACGTGACGAAGCTAAGTTTATAGAACTTGATTCAAAAGGTCTAGAATCGGCAGCTGGTTATGTTTTTTACAATACTAGTCAATGGACTTTACAACGCTTACACGATACTGCAACCAATAACCAACAAATACTTTTAGCCAATTTTGAAGATTATCTCAATGGATTTAGCGGTAACGTTAAAGAGATTATTGAGAAATTTAATCTCAAAGCTCAAATTCGACACATGGCATCTAAAGATGTATTGTTGAATGTATTAGAAAAATTTACTTCTCCTTATATCAATTTAACACCACTTGAAAAGGATGATCCTGAAGGACGTAAACTGCATCCACTTTCTAATTTGGGAATGGGCTATGTTTTTGAAGAGCTTATCAGAAAATTCAATGAAGATAACAATGCACAGGCAGGTGAACACTTTACACCTCGTGAAGTAATTGACTTAATGACACATATTGTTTTTGAACCTATCAAAGACAAACTTCCTCCTGTAATGACCATTTATGACCCAGCTTGTGGTTCGGGTGGCATGCTTACCGAAGCTCAGAATTTTATTAAAGATGAAGATGGCGAAATTCGTGCTGTAAATTCTGATGTATATCTATACGGTAAAGAAATCAATGATGAAACTTACGCCATTTGTAAATCCGATATGATGATTAAGGGAAATAATCCCGAAAACATTCGTGTTGGTTCTACATTGAGTACAGATGAATTTGCAGGAACTACTTTTGATTTCATGCTTTCAAATCCTCCTTATGGTAAATCATGGGCAAGTGAACAAAAATATATCAAAGATGGTAAAGACATCATTGACCCACGTTTTCAAATAAAACTGAAAAACTATTGGGGAGTAGAAGAAGATGCCGATGCAACCCCTCGTTCATCGGATGGACAATTACTTTTCTTGATGGAAATGGTAAACAAAATGAAGCCATTATCTCAAAGTATTGCAGGTTCTCGCATTGCTTCAGTACATAATGGAAGTAGTTTATTTACTGGCGATGCTGGTGGTGGCGAAAGTAATATTCGTAGGTATATTATTGAAAATGATTGGCTTGATGCCATAGTTCAATTACCTAATAACTTGTTTTATAACACAGGTATCACTACCTATATTTGGATTTTAAGTAACAATAAAACGCCTAATCGCAAAGGCAAAGTGCAGTTGATTGATGCAGGGCAATTGTACCGTAAACTGCGCAAAAACTTAGGAAACAAAAATTGTGAATTTGCACCTGAACATATCACTGAAATTGTAAATGTATATGCAGCTTTACAAAGCATTGACCGTGAAGGCGATGAAGGTATTTCAGCTAAAGTTTTTGATAATGCTGATTTTGGCTATTACAAAGTAAGTATCGAACGCCCAAAACGATTAAAATCTCAATTTACAGCCGAACGCATTGCAGATTTACGTTTTGATAAAACCCTGCGTGAACCTATGCAATGGGCTTATGAAACTTTTGGCGATGATGTATATAACCAATTAGGAAAACACGAAAAATCCATTTTGGAATATGCTGAAAAGCAAGAACTAAACCTCAATGCTAAAAATGCTAAAGCCTTGGTTAGTAAAGAACTTTGGCAAAAACATTTAGATTTATATACCAACGCCACTTTACTTTTAAATGCTATGGGGGATGAAGTGTTTACCAATTTCAATACTTTTAAAACCAAAGTTGATAAATGCTGTAAAGACAAGGCATTGCTTGTCTCTAGCTCAGAAAAAAACACCATTTTAAGTGCAGTTAGTTGGTACGATGCCGAAGCCGATAAAGTAGAAAAAGGAATTGTAAAACTTTCTGGCGAAAAGCTAGAAAAAACACTTATTCATTTAGGCTGTAAAGAAAACGAATTGGCTGATTATGGCTATTTTCCAACAGCTAAAAAAGGCGAATACCTTGAGTATGAAACCGAAAGTGACCTAAGAGATACTGAAAATGTTCCTCTCAAAGAAAATATTTACGATTATTTTATCCGTGAAGTAAAACCACATGTAGCAGAAGCATGGATAAACCTTGATGCTAACAAAATAGGCTATGAAATCAGTTTTAATAAATACTTCTACAAACACAAACCTTTGCGTAGCATAGAAGAAGTTACAACTGATATTTTGGCTTTGGAACAAGAAAGTGATGGTTTGATTGCTGAGATTTTAGGATTGTAAACAAATCTCCAACCAATGGTTGGAGATTTAGCAATTGGGCAAAGCCCGTTGCACAATTGGAAATAGCAAAACAAGGAAAAATATTGACAATTATTAATTATCAGATATTTTAACAATGCAAGATATAGAACCGCATCAATATCAGTTCAGTGATTTAATACATAGAATAGCAGAAACGCACTTTGTCTTACAAAGACAAGCCATAAGTGCTATTAATAAGTCAATAACCATGAGGAATTGGCTTATTGGTTATTATATTGTTGATTTTGAGCAACAAGGAGCTAATAAAGCTAATTATGGATCTAATTTATTAGAACTTTTGGCTGCTAAGCTTTTAACTCAAAAACTTAGCAATACTAGTGCGCCCGAATTGAGAAGATATCGCAAATTTTATTTAAGTTATCCCGGTTTTTTTCATGTGTTTTTAGAAGAATCAAATCGTGGGACACTGTCCCACGATTTGACCGACGCTTTAATTCGTGGGACAGTGTCCCACGAATTAAAGACAGAAGAAGTACTTTATTTCAGCACTCTATGGAAAAAAATATCGTTTTCTCATTTGGTTGAGTTGATAAAAATAGATGATACTACAAAAAGAAAATTTTACGAAATACAAACCATACAGGGCACTTGGAGTGTAAGGGAACTTAAAAGACAAATAGGCTCGCTTTATTTTGAAAGAACAGGCTTATCTACTAATCCAGAAAAACTACAGGAAATAACCAATCAGAATAGCAATACAGATCTTGCGGTAGATTTCATTAAAAACCCTATGGTTTTCGAGTTTTTAGGAATTTCTTCCGTAGAAACAGTACTAGAAAAAGATTTAGAAAATGCACTATTAACCAATTTGCAACAATTTTTAATGGAACTGGGACATGGATTTTGTTTCGAAGCCCGACAAAAACGTATACTTATAGACGATGAATATTTTTATATTGATTTGGTATTTTACCACCGAATTTTAAAATGCCATGTACTCATAGAACTTAAAGCAGAGTCATTTAATCATGAAAATGCAGGGCAATTAGATACCTACCTGCAATATTATAAACACGAAGTGATGCAAAGTGGAGACAATGAACCCATCGGAATTTTATTATGTACCGATGCTAAAAAAACAATGGTAAAATATGCCACAGCCAATAAAAGTCAATTATTAGTAAATCAATACATGGTAAACTTGCCTTCAGACAAACAATTGGAAGAATTTATTGATAATCAAATCAATAAAGATCTTATACACTCCGAAAATAACTTTTTGCAAGACGACAACAACTAAGCTACAAAAATACGAAAGCTACAAACCTAGCGGTGTAGAATTGGTTATTGGAATGAATAATTAATAATGAAAAAATGAAGGAAAATTTAGAAATTCAAAAACAGTTTTCGCATATCACTAATTTAATAGCTAATGCTAAAGAAAAAGCATATCATGCTGTAAATAAAGAATTAGTAAGCTTGTATTGGTATATAGGCGAATATGTTAGTAATCAAGTAAATGCAAATATTTGGGGTAAAGCAGTAGTTACCGAATTGTCTAAATTTATCAAACAAAAAGAACCTAATATTACAGGTTTTTCGCCTCAAAATATTTGGCGAATGAAGCAATTTTTTGAAACCTATAAAGATTTCCCAAAACTCTCACCACTAGTGAGAGAAATTACTTGGACTAATAATATTATCATTTTGCCATGCAAGACCATTGAAGAAAAAGACTTTTATATACAAATGTGTATCAGAGAAAAATGGTCAAAAACCGAACTCGAACGCCAAATAAGTACCTCGTATTTTGAAAGGGTGATGATAGCCAATGAAAAACTTGCACCATTGGCAACAGTATTAACTCCCGAAGCAAAAAACACATTCAAAGATACCTATGTTTTAGAATTATTGCAACTGCCCGAACATCATGGAGAATCAGATTTACGAAAAGCAATTGCTCAAAATATTACCAAGTTTTTATTGGAATTTGGACGAGATTTTGCCTTTATGGGCGAAGAATACCCTTTGCAAGTAGGCAATCAAGATTTTGCAATTGATTTATTATTTTACAACCGTACGCTAAATTGTATGGTTGCTATTGAGCTAAAAACAGACCGATTTAAACCCGCACATTTGGGGCAACTCAATTTTTATCTTGAAGCACTTGACCGTGATATACGCAAACCACACGAAGCACCAAGTATTGGTATTTTGCTTTGTAAAGGCAAGGATGATATTGTAGTAGAATACGCCCTGAATCGCAGTGTATCGCCAACATTAGTGGCCGATTATCAAACCAAATTGCCTAGTAAAGAATTATTGCAACGCAAATGGAAAGAAATTTTAGAAACTCTAAATACCACCCAAGATGACAACAACTAAACTACAAAAATACGATAGCTACAAACCAAGTGGTGTAGAATGGTTGGGCGAAATCCCTAGTCATTGGGAAGTGAAAAGACTAAAGTATATTTTTGAAATTGTAAAAAGAATTGTTGGAGAACTAGGACATGATGTTTTGTCAATTACCCAAACAGGAATAAAGGTAAAAGATACAGAAAGTGGTGAAGGTCAACTTTCAATGGATTATTCGAAATATCAAATTGTCAAGAAAGGTGATTTTGCAATGAACCACATGGATTTATTAACAGGTTATGTTGATATTTCAAAATTTGAGGGTGTAATAAGCCCTGATTATAGAGTGTTTGATTTAGTAGATGTTGAGTTTTCAAAAGAATATTTATTGTTACTTCTTCAAATAGGTTATAAAAGCAAAATATTTTATGCACATGGTCAAGGAGTTTCAATGTTGGGTCGATGGAGATTTCCAGCAGAGAATTTCAATAACTTTATTTTTCCTAAACCTTTATTAAATGAGCAAATAAAAATAGCTGAATATATTAATAATAAAACCACAAAGATAGACCAAGCCATATCCATCAAACAAAAGCAAATAGAATTATTAAAAGAACGCCGTCAAATACTCATTCACAGAGCTGTTACTCGTGGGCTCAACCCCAATGTAAAACTAAAACACAGCGGTGTAGAATGGATTGGCGAGATTCCTAAACATTGGGAAGTAAAGAGATTTAAATTTCTATGTGAGATTACAACTGGTTCAAAAAACACAGAAGATAAAGTTGAAAATGGTTTGTATCCGTTTTATGTAAGGTCACAAACACCAGAAAGGATTAATTCATATACTTTTGAAGGAGAAGCTATTTTGACAGCTGGGGATGGTGCAGGTGTAGGAAAGGTTTTTCATTATTTAAATGAAAAATTTGATTTTCATCAAAGAGTATATAAGTTCAGCAATTTCAAAAAAATTAAAGGAAAACTTCTATTCTATTTTCTACAAAATAATTTCCATAATGTAGCACTAAATGGTGAAGCAAAATCGACAGTTGATAGCTTGCGTTTACCATTAATTCAAAACTTTCAAGTAGCATTGCCTTCGAAACATGAACAAATAGAAATTATTGAATACATAGAATCATCATCAACCAAAATCGCTACAGCCATTTCCCTCAAAGAAAAGGAGATAGAGAAATTGAAGGAATATAAGGCGAGTTTAATAAATGATGTTGTAACGGGGAAGGTAAAGGTTGGGTAGTATGGAGAATATAAAACCAGAAATCATAAATATCAAACAATTGGTTCAAACTGATAAGTTGACCATACCATTTTATCAACGACCATATAAATGGTCTTCAAAAAATGTAAATCAATTAATTGATGATATACTCACTTTTAAACAGAAACCTGCCTATCGTTTAGGAACTATAGTTTATCATTTTGATAAAGATAAAGATGAAATGAATATCGTTGATGGTCAACAACGTACCATCACGCTGATTTTGATTGGTTTAGCTATTCAGAATAGTATAATACTAAATGAAAAACTAAGAAAAGCCCAAATTAGTACCCCAAGCCTAGATAAGATTGTTAACTTAAACTTTCAAAATCAAGAAAGCAAAAAAAATATTAGGGATAATTATTTTGAAATTCAACGCAGAATCGTTGATTTTGATGAAGATATCGTTCGTTTTTTTTATGAAAGATGCGAAGTTGTAAAGGTGGTTTTAACCGATATTTCAGAAGCATTTCAATTTTTTGATTCCCAAAACTCAAGGGGTGTTGATTTAGAACCACATGATTTATTGAAAGCATTTCATTTGCGAGAAATGATGGATAATTCTACAGAGTTTGAACGTATCCAAACGGTAGATAATTGGGAAAACATGGAGCAAGAACAATTAAAAAACACGTTTTCTCATTATTTATTTAGAATTCGTAATTGGTCCAATGCCAAATCTGCCAGAAAATTCACTAAAAATGATGTCGACGTTTTTAAAGGGATTAGTCCTGGCGTAAAAGAGCCCTATCCCTTTGCAGATATATACCGAATTAGTCATTTTTATATTGAAGGATATAATAAAGATTTTAACAGAAATATTGACCAACAAAAAATGAAATTCCCTTTTCAATTAGACCAAGTGGTCATTAATGGGAAACGATTTTTTGAGATGATAAATCATTATGCCAATGTCATCAATGCCTTGAAAGTGAATGCTGGTAAAGAAAGTATTGCTTTCACTATTTTAAATACATTAGACAGTTATGAAGGAAGAACTCGTACAGGTGACAAGTATGTTCGTAATTTGTTTGATTGTGCTATAGTATATTATATCGATAAGTTTGGAACAGTAGAAATAGAAAGAGCAATTGAACGAATTTTTATTTGGGCTTACACCATACGATTGACATATCATAGTGTTCAATTAGCCTCAATTGATAATTATGCATTAGAATTTCCTTTTGTTTTCAAAACCATAAAAGATGCTTTAAAACCAAGTGACTTTTTAAACATCAAGTTAGAAATTATAGAAAAGAAGGACTTGGAAGATTCAGAGAAAACAAAAGAAGTAAAAGCTATTTTCAAACAATTAAACTATATAAATGAATAAGGATATTCCATCATTTTCAATTAAAGAATTGTTTGAAAAAAATGATTCTTACATCATTCCTATCTACCAAAGAAATTACACTTGGGGACAAGGAGAGATAACACAACTTATTCAAGATGTAAGTGATTTTGCATTTGATGATAAAAAGCAATTTAACAACTATTACATAGGTACATTAGTAGTTTTTGAACGCCATGTTGATAATCAAATTATCTATGAAACCATCGATGGACAACAACGACTAACCACATTAAACATTTTGCTCAATGCAATTCATCGAATGTTTAAAAGTGAATTAGGAAACCATATTGTAAACTATCAATTAAATTTAACATTTGACAGTCGCAAAAAATCTACTGATACCTTGTCGGTAATTGCAAACCAAGCTTCAGATGTCGTTTTTTTATCAAATAAAGAATATAACAGCAACATAAAACAACGTTATTTCGATGCTGAAAAAATACTCAAGCAGTTTAAAAATGACAAAGAAAATTTAATTCTACTTTAACACATTAGCTTAAGGTTGCTCTTTATAATATCGATTGATGTCTTTTTGCCTTTTTTGATGCCTTCTTTCTATTTTTACTGCTATTGATAAAG
>Ga0209353_10002361_pt1 | contig 10302 bp, 11 predicted proteins | sample LauGreSpBDMM15SD_2_FD_187561 | JGI IMG/M metagenome (GOLD analysis project Ga0209353, IMG submission 187561) | Freshwater lake microbial communities from Lake Michigan, USA - Sp13.BD.MM15.SD (SPAdes) (version 2) | ecosystem: Environmental > Aquatic > Freshwater > Lake | place: Lake Michigan...
TTCCTCGCAAGTCTGGTACTGGTGCATCTTTTATTAATGATCTTATGAAGGGTCAAGATGTTAAGAAGTACGAAATAGAGGCTATGGGGTTAGATGAGTTTTTGAAGGATAAGCCAAATGTGACCCGCCAAGAGGTGCAAGACTTTATCCAGAGAAATCGGGTTAATGTGCAGGAGAAACAGTTAGGTGGTGCTATTACGGAAGACCCAGTAGGCATAGCCAAACGCAAAGAGATTTTTGACAAGTATGAGCCGCAGATACAGTCTTTGTACAAAGAAATGGATAATCCTAGTTATGTTTTAGTTGATAGACAAGTTAACCCAGGAGAATACCAACGTGGTGTTATATTGCAAAATAGAGTGTTTAGAGGAGAGTCAGTAACTGCACAAGAGCTAGCTGAATTAGAAGATATTACCAATAGGTTTAAAGGAAAAACGGTTAAAGAATTTTCTAATGACAATGAAGCAAGGAGTTTTTATTTAGGGATGAGTCAAGATGAAAGACTCAGACATTCCATCATGCCTAAAAGAAATGCAACGCAACTTCAAACTCAAATAAATGAAATACAAGATTTAAGAGATGCAGAAGCTAATGCGGCGTATGTAGTGCCAGAACCAACACGAACCAAATACGAGCGTTTTACGCTACCAGGTGGTGACAACTATCGTGAGATATTGTTGACTACGCCCGTTCGCGGGAAGTCTGAGTTAGATGTTGCTCAAATAGCGGCGGGTGACTTGAGGCGGCAAACTGCTGATTTAATGGAGAAGTGGAAAGCAGCAAGCGAGTTAAACCCTGGCGATCCAAGCGTAGTTGCTTTGTATCAAAGAGTTGCGGATTCCAGAAGGCTTAGAGATCAAGCTGAAACTAAAGCACAAGAGTTAAAAAATCAAATTGGATCGCAAACATACCAATCATCCCACTTTAACGAACCCAACGTCTTAGCCCACATGAGGGTTAATGACCGCATTGATGCTGATGGTAAGAAGATGCTGTTGATTGAAGAGGTGCAGTCCGATTGGCATCAAGCTGGGCGGGAGAAGGGGTATGGGCCTAAATTTGAAGAGCAGTACAGGGCTTATTACACAACACCAGACGGACAACAGGTTGATATAGGTTTTGGCAAAACACCAGAGGAAGTTGGGAAAATGACTCAAGCGGCTGGATGGAACACAATGCCTGTAAAAATTGAAACAGAAAAAACTGTTAGAAAAGTAGGTGAAGGCGTCCCTGACGCCCCCTTCAAGGACACTTGGCATCAGCTTGCGTTAAAGAGAGCAATTAAGGAAGCTGTGGACAAGGGTTACGACAGGATTGGATTGACAACGGGTAAGCAGCAAGCAGAGCGTTATGACTTGAGCAAACAGATCAGCAAGGTTTATTACAGTCCCCCTGATTCAAAACAAGCAAACAAGTTTGGCACGGTGTTCAAGGCTTTTGACAGTCGCGGTCATGAAATTATCAACAAGTCTGTGACGCCTGAAGAACTTCCAGGAATTGTTGGTAAGGAGGTTGCTCAAAAGTTACTTAATGCAGAAAGCAACAGCATGGGCGTTAAAGCACTTGAGGGCATTGATCTTTCGGTCGGCGGCGAGGGCATGAAGAAATACTACGATGAGGTTTACCCTGCTTTCCTCGAAAAACAAGGTAAGAAGTACGGTGCAAAAGTGGGTGAAACAGAAATCAAAACGGGACAACGAGTACAACTTTTCGGTGTTGGCAAACTTAAAACTGGTAACGAAAAAGTACGCTACCTTGACATTACCCCAGAGATGCGTAAAGCAGTTAAAGAAGGTCAGCCATTGGCATCAATGCAAAACGAACTTGCCAATCAAATGGCTTAACTATGCAACTGCCCATTTACCGAGGTGAAGAGGAACAGAAGCTGATGACCGAGTTATGGTCACCGGCTGTTGCGGATGACTTGGAAGCGTTCGTGATGTACGCTTTCCCTTGGGGTGTGAAGAACACGCCGTTGGCGAGGTTCACAGGCCCGAGGAAGTGGCAGCGGGAGGTTTTGCGGGATGTGACTGAGCACATTAAGGCGCAGCAGGGCAAGGTTAACTTTGACACTATTAGGGAAGCAGTATCCAGCGGACGAGGCATTGGCAAGTCAGCGCTTGTTAGTTGGCTGGTTCTTTGGATGCTGACCACCCGCATAGGCGGATCGGTAGTGGTTAGCGCGAACAGCGAGAATCAGTTGAGGTCGGTGACCTGGGCAGAGTTGACCAAGTGGTCAGCGATGCTGATTAACTCGCACTGGTGGGAGATTAGCGCGACCAAGCTGGTGCCTGCCAAGTGGTTGACGGACATTGTTGAGAAGGACTTGAAGAAGGGCACCAGGTACTGGGCTTGCGAGGGCAAGCTGTGGTCGGAGGAGAATCCTGACAGTTACGCTGGTGTGCATAACCAGGACGGCATGATGCTGATCTTTGATGAGTCTAGCGGCATACCAGATGCGATCTGGGACGTTGGCACAGGATTCTTTACCGAGAACACGCCTGACAGGTATTGGTTTGCGTTCTCCAACCCGCGCAGAAACAGCGGGTACTTTTTTGAGTGCTTTAACGCCAAGAGGGCGTTTTGGAAGTCGCGGGTGGTAGACGCTAGGACGGTGGAGGATACCGATAAGGCGGTGTACGAGCAGATTATTGCTGAGTATGGCGAGAATTCCAGCCAGGCCAAGATTGAGGTTTACGGCGAGTTCCCTTTGGCTGGGGAAGACCAGTTTATTGGGCCGACGTTGGTTGATGATGCCATGAAGAGGCCCAAGTACAAGGATATGACAGCTCCCATTATTGTGGGGGTTGACCCTGCTAGGGGTGGCGCCGATGCGACTGTGATTGTGGTTAGGCAGGGGCGCGACCTGGTGGCCATCAAGCGTTACCAGGGTGAAGATACTATGACCATAGTGGGCAGGGTGATTGAGGCCATTGAGGAATACAAGCCGACCTTGACGGTGATTGACGAGGGAGGGCTGGGGTACGGGATACTTGACCGGCTGACCGAGCAGCGGTATAAAGTTCGAGGGATTAACTTTGGCAATAAGGCCAAGCACCCGATTGCGTTTGGCAATAAACGCGCTGAAATGTGGAATGATATGAGGAACTGGTTAAAATCTGCTAGTATTCCTACCGACAGGCAGTTGAGGGCAGATTTAACTGGACCGGCTAAGAGGCCGGATTCTTCGGGTACTATTTTCCTAGAGGGGAAAAAAGAGATGAGAGCAAGAGGGTTAGCATCGCCGGACGCCGCGGACGCGCTGTGCGTGACGTTTGCTTTTCCTGTTGCTCACCGCGAGTATACTGAGCCGTCCCGCAGGATTAATTCGCAGGGCAGCAGTTTAAACACTTCATGGATGGGTTCGTAATCATGGCAACTAAACCTGGGCTTTATGCCAACTCACGCCAAGCAAGCGCGTATTGCTGCTGGCAGCAAAGAGAAAATGAACAAGCCTGGCACAAAGGCAGCGCCTTCGGCCAAAGATTTTAAAGATTCAGCCAAGACTGCGAAGAAAAAATAATGGCAAACACCAAGCCAATCGGCGTTGCATACGAAGACCAAAACATCATTGGTGCTGATATTGTCAAGGCTACCGACATTGCTTGTACTGGCACGATTGGGTATTCGGCCAGTGCTTTCGGCACAGTAACCCAGACCAACAACAAAACCACAGCGGTTACGATCAACACGCCTTCCGGTCAAATTACTACGGCCAACGCACAGATGGCCCCCAGCGCCAATGCGGTGTTTGTGGTTAATTGCAGCACGGTTAGCGCCCGCGATGTGGTTGTGATCAGTGTTGCCTCTGGCGGCACTTTGGGTGCGTACAATGCTTTTATCGCGGCGGTGGGCGATGGTTCGTTTACGGTGGAACTTAAAAACGTGACCAACAACGCCTATTCTGAAGCAATTAAATTGAACTACGCCATCTTCCATACGGAGAGTTAATATGCCACTCGTCAAATCCAAATCGCCAGAAGCATTCCGCAAAAATGTAAAGGCTGAAGTTAAAACGGGCAAGCCGGTGGCCCAAAGTGTTGCAATCGCATACGCAGTTAAGCGTAAAGCAGAAAAGAAGAAATAATGGCCGATTACACAGGCATGGTGGCGGTAGGCAATGTCGCCAACGGTGGCGGCAAGAAGGACGACGACTCCAACGTCTTGGCGACCGCCCGCAGCCGCTTGGACATGGCAATATCGGCGCTGTCTGAGTCCCGCGAGGACGAGATTGACGATTTAAAGTTCTACGCCGGAAGCCCGGACAATCACTGGCAGTGGCCTGCCGATGTGCTGGCAACCCGTGGCGCGGTGCAGGGCCAGACCATCAACGCACGCCCGTGCCTTACGATTAACAAACTGCCGCAGCACGTTCGGCAAGTCACCAATGACCAACGACAAAACCGCCCAACAGGCAAAGTTATTCCAGCCGACGACAAGGCCGACGTTGACGTTGCCGAAGTATTCAACGGCATGGTCAGGCATATTGAATACATCTCGGACGCAGATGTCGCTTACGACACCGCCTGCGAAAACCAAGTCTCATACGGCGAAGGCTACATCCGAATCCTAACCGAGTATTGCGACGACAATACTTTTGACCAAGACATCAAAATTGGCCGAATTCGCAACAGTTTTTCGGTTTACATGGATCCGGCGATCCAAGACCCGTGCGGCGCGGACGCCAAGTTTTGTTTTGTGACCGAAGACATCCGCAAAGACGATTACCAGCGGATGTACCCCGACTCAGCGCCCATTACCACCCTGCAAACGCTGGGTGTGGGCGACCAGAACCTGTCTCAATGGCTCAACGAGGACACCATTCGCGTCGCGGACTACTACTACGTCGATTACGACAATGCAACGCTCAATTTGTACCCTGGCAACGCCACGGCCTTTGAGGGGACGCCTGAAGACAAGCAATTGCGGGATATGTATGGCAAGCCAAAGAAGACTAGGCAGTCTGACCGACCACGGATCAAGTATTGCAAGATAAACGGCTACGAAATCTTGGAAGAACGCGAGTGGGCGGGCAAATACATCCCCATTGTCCGCATTGTGGGCAACGAATTTGAGGTTGACGGGCGCTTGTACGTGTCCGGCCTGGTGCGAAACGCCAAGGACGCCCAGAGGATGTACAACTATTGGGTATCCCAAGAAGCAGAGATGCTGGCCTTGGCACCCAAAGCGCCGTTTATTGGCTACGGCGGTCAGTTTGAGGGTTATGAAAACCAGTGGAAGACCGCCAATACGACCAACTGGCCGTATTTGGAGGTCAATCCAGACGTTACAGACGGTGCGGGCGCTACGCTGCCATTACCCCAGCGGGCCCAGCCGCCAATGGCCTCCAGCGGGCTGTTGCAAGCCAAGGCAGGCGCTTCTGAGGACATCAAGGCATCTACAGGCCAATATAACGCTTCTTTGGGCATGACATCCAACGAGCGCTCAGGAAAAGCGATTCTTGCGCGTCAGCGTGAGGGTGATGTCGGGACATACCACTTTGGCGACAACTTGGCCCGTGGTGTGCGGTATCTGACTCGTCAACTAATTGACCTGATTCCCAAAATCTACGACACACAGCGCATTGCCCGCATTATTGGTGAGGACGGCGAGACCAGCATGGTCAAGATTGACCCGATGCAGCAAGAGCCGGTCAAAAAGATTGTCAATCAAGAAGGCATTGTGATTGAAAAGATTTACAACCCTGGCGTGGGCAAGTACGATGTGGTGGCTACCACCGGCCCAGGCTACGCGACCAAGCGCCAAGAGGCGCTGGAGGCTATGGGCCAACTGTTGCAGGGCAACCCGCAGCTATGGCAAGTGGCCGGTGACCTGTTTGTCAAGAACATGGATTGGCCTGGTGCCCAAGAGATGGCAAAGCGTTTTGCCAAGACTATTGACCCCAAGTTGATGAGCGATGCCGATGAAAACCCAGAATTGCAAGCCGCACAGCAGCAGATGCAAGCTATGGGTCAGGAAATGGAGCAGATGCACGCCATGCTCCAGAACGTCGGCAAGTCTATTGAGATGCAAGAGCAACGCCGCAAGGATTACGAGGCTGAGATTAAGGCTTACCAAGCTGAGACACAACGCATCACTGCTACACAAGCGGGCATGAACGAGCAGCAGATTCAAGATATTGCTATGGGCGTAGTGGCGGCTGCAATGGAGTCTAACGGTCAAATTGGCGGTATTCCTGAAATGCCAGAACAGCAGATGGACGTGGGCATGGAAGGTATGCCACCGATGGAGCAGCCACAATGACCGCCGCACAACTATTGGGTTTACTGTTCTTAGGCCGCAATGTGGCTCATTCAGTACACCTTAATACCCGCAGCTACTCCAAGCACGTTGCGCTCAATATCTTTTATGAGCGTATTATTGGCGTTGCGGACGACTTTGCTGAAGCCTACCAAGGCCGTCATGGTTTAATTGGCCCTATTGCCATTCCAGCGGCTAAGAAGACCACAAACATCATTGAGTTTTTGCAGGCCCAGCTTGATGAGATTGAAAAAGGCCGCTACGAAGTCTGCGACAAAAATGACTCGTCGATTCAACAACTTATAGATAACATTATTGAAGTTTATCTGCGTACTCTGTATAAACTCCGCTTCTTAGCATAAGGAAACATCATGGAACTTTTAAACCCGTTAGCGGACACCAATTTTCCGGCCAAGTCTATTACTTACACCGGCACTGCTGGCGTAACTGGCGCATGGCCTGCTGGCGCTCAAGGTGTGGTGGTTTGGTCTGACCAGGCTTGTTATGTGCTGGTAGGTGAAAGCGTTACGGCCACGACATCTAGCACGCCAGTACCGCCGTTTACACCAATCCCATTTAAAGTGCCCTCTAGCGTTAGCGGCCAATGGCGTGTAAGCGCAATTCAAGTGTCCACGGGCGGCACGATTTATTGCAAACCAATTAACATCCAATGAGTTTCTTTGGAATTCCTATTCGCAACGGGGTATCAATTGGCCTTGGAAGCATTGTTTCGTTTTTGTCGGGCTATGCTACTGCGACTGTGCAAAGCAACCTTCTTACCGAATCTAGCGACAATCTTGTGCAAGAAGACGGTGGGCAAATTCTTTTGGAGTCTTGATATGGCCGTCTTTCTCTCTCCTGTAGGCGGCGCTGCGGCCCAGTTTTTTACCAACAGCGGTGTTATTTTGTCCGGCGGTAAGCTGTACACCTACGTTGCAGGCACTACAACCCCCCAAGCTACTTTTACAAGTTCGTCTGGAAGTACAAATCACACCAACCCAATTATTTTAGATTCGGCAGGGCGTGTGCCTGGTGGTGAAATTTGGTTAAGCGCACCACCGTACAAATTTTTGCTTAAAGATAGCAACGATGTTTTAATTGGCACCTATGACAATGTATCTGGCATTGGGGCTGCAAGCTACCAAGTAAACAATTTTACTGGCACAGGGTCACAGACGATATTTACATTAAGCGCGGCTTCGTTGGGAGAAAACTTTACGTTTGTTTACATCAATGGTGTGTATCAAAACAAAAATACTTACGCCGTGTCAGGCGTATCACTTACGTTTTCAGAAGCACCACCTATTACTTCACTTATTGAAGTTATGTTTAACTGATTGGATTTATCATGGCAGACAGCAAAATCTCAGCACTTCCTGCTTCTACAACCCCGTTAGCGGGTACGGAAGTATTGCCCATTGTCCAAAGCAGCGCGACCAAACAGGTGTCTGTTGCTAACTTGACAGCAGGCCGTGCAATCAGTGCAACTCAATTGACGTTGACTACTGGCAATTTAATTGTTGCAAACGGTCAAGGCGTTGATTTCTCGGCCACGCCGGGCACAGGCACAAGCGAGTTGCTGGCTGACTACGAAAAAGGTACTTTTACACCAACCGTAATTGGAACAACAACCGCAGGAACAGCTACTTATGCCTATGCTGTGGGTAACTATGTAAAAGTAGGCGATGCGGTTAATTTCCAGATAATTATTAGTTGGAGTGCTGGCACAGGCACAGGCAATCTTGCTTTAGATGGATTACCATTTACCGCTGGTGGTTCGTACTATTCAGCGAGCCTTGGTCGGGTTGACGCATTAGCATTAACTGCTTCAAACATTGCAACAGCGTATGTTGAAGGTGCTACAACAAAGATAACATTTGCCCAAACCCCAGCTGGCGGCGGCGCAGCTTCTCAAGTTCCATACGATGCGGCTGTTGACGCGATATTTATTTCTGGAACCTATCTTGTCTAAGGGTCAATATGTCTTTAACAAAAGTTTCCTATTCGATGATTTCTGGTGCGCCAGTTAACATTACTGATTTTGGAGCGGTGGGTGACTCTGACGGAACTACTGGAAACGGCACAGATAGCACAGCCGCTATTCAAGCCGCTGTTACTTATGCAAACGTAAATGGGCTTAGTGTGTATCTTCCATCAGGAACATACCGAATTACTGCCCCAATTAATTTTGCTGGAGCGCAAGCCAAGATGGATTTTGTTGGGGAATCAAATTTTGACACAGTAATTTTTGCTGATTTTACTTCTGCTACCCCTGTCGCTGCTTTGTCTGTAGCAAGCACAAACCTTGCTAGAACTTATGTTGGGTTCAGAAACTTTGCTCTTTTAGGTAGAAGTTTGGCTAATGTAAGTGGCATATACAGTAATTTTGGAAGCGAATTTACAGAGTTTCAAAATGTTTGGGTTAGAAATTTTTACAATGGTTTTGTTATTGGAGTTAACTATCATTTAAAACTTACAAATTGCCAAGCATGGACTTGCACAAACAATGGCTTTCAAATTGGCTTTACTATAGATGGCGTTTTGGCTCCAGCCAACAACGTGGCGCTTATTGGGTGTCTTGCTACTTTTAATGGCGCAAATGGTTTTTATATAAAGGCTTGTCGTGCGTTAGGTATGGTGCAATGTGACAGCGAAGCTAACGTGTATGCAAATATTTATTTAGATACTGTGTACGGGGCAAGTCTGACTGGAATTTACATGGAATATGCCCCAAGTGTTCCGGGAAATCCTCCTGCTCAGCTTTACATTGCAAACTCTACTGGTGTTGCTGTAAATGGTTTGTCAGTTAGCGCATTTGATAACAGTTCAAATCCTGTGATTCTTGTTGATGACGCTTGTAATGGAGTTATTCTTAACGCCATTGCCATAGAAACGGCTGGAGCGCCTACGGCAGCAATTGGGTTACTTGTTAGAAATAGTTTTGGCGTTGCATTGAATTCATCATATTTTAATGGAATGAATACTGGTGTTTATTTGGAAAATGCGGCTCGTCTTTCAATTCGTGATTCAAACTTTGATAACTGCACAAACCCAGTAACAGCTACAGGCGCTGGTGGACAACAAATATATTGGGAACAAGCAACTGTTGCACAAGTTGCTTCATCGGCCCCTAATATTGCAAGCAATGTATCAGTTGACGTTTGGTATATCGACAACACAAAAAACAAGGTAGACCAAACCACAGCGTTTAACGTATCCGTAAGCTATACAGATTTAGTTGCAGCGGGAACAAAAACGCTTATAGATAGTACATTTTTAGGTGAGCAATGGCGGATACTTAACATTATTATTTTGGGAGTTACTCCATTTTCAGGTGGTGGTGGTGATCGTTTGCTTTCAGTAACAGATGGTGCGCATACTTATACCGTTTTAACTGCTGCTACTTTAGCCACGGCTAATATCCAAGCTCAATTTGGTTCAGCATCAGTCCCTTTTTCAGCAGTACCATCAGACATGGTGCAGCCAACTACGGCTGGCGCAAACTTATACGCTACGTATTCTGGCGGCACAACCAATTACACTGCTGGAATTATTAACTTAACTATTGTTGCTGAAAGAGTTGCATAACCGTACCAGTTCGGAAAACTGGAAACCTTAATGTCTGACTAGATGGTCAGGCTGGAAACAAGGAAATATCATGGCCCTAGAAAAAGTTATTTCAGTTGATTTGATTGAAATTGTTGAAAACAGTTGCATTCAAGTCCGCACCAAAACCTCCATCATGGAAGATGGCATCGAAATCAGTGGCAAGTTTCACCGCCATGTTGTCGCCCCTGGCGATGACTACAGCGCCGAGGATGCTCGCGTAAAGGCTATCTGCGCTGCTATGCACACTGCTAAAGTAATTGCGGCTTATAAAGCTGCACAAATTACAGCATAATGCTGAAAACACGTACTGGCGCGATCACCAGGGATTCTATGGAATCGAAAAATGTCAGAAGAAAACCTAGCGGTAGTAGACCCCGCGCCGGAACAGGTAGCAACGGCTGCACCTGAACCTGAAGTTAAAGCGCCGGAAGC
>Ga0209353_10002362_pt1 | contig 10301 bp, 22 predicted proteins | sample LauGreSpBDMM15SD_2_FD_187561 | JGI IMG/M metagenome (GOLD analysis project Ga0209353, IMG submission 187561) | Freshwater lake microbial communities from Lake Michigan, USA - Sp13.BD.MM15.SD (SPAdes) (version 2) | ecosystem: Environmental > Aquatic > Freshwater > Lake | place: Lake Michigan...
AGTCTACGATAAATTCAAGGGTTGGATTAAACAACATCCAAATCATAACGCATACTCTGCTGACGTTTGTTGTCCTAATTGTGCTTCACGCAAATTACAAGCTCGTGGTACACAAAGAAGTAGGACTGCTATTTATCAACGCTATCAATGTCAAAATTGTGGGTCGTGGGCAAGGTCTGTTAAATCAGAAAAAATTGCCAAAGACTCTCTAGTAACTATTTAAGGATTATATGTCTGGCGATATTCAACAACTATGTGAAAAAATAGTAGGTAAAAAAGTCGTTAGTTGCGAGGTTGATTTTAACGATCAAGTTATTTACCTTGAATTTGACGATGGCTCATTAGTGGAAATCTCTGGCGATGATCTAGATATTTACATGGAGTTTCAAGACTTTAATGATTAAATACCTCTAAAACTCATTTTGAACTAGCCTAGCTGGTATATATATCATTTAGGTATACCTACCTATCAACTCTTAATTTAAACTCGTTTAACACGCTTATCCAGCGTTATACATAGGACTTTTTATGACGTTAGAAGATATTTTATCTGGTAATTTTCCAGCAGCTAAAAGATATAAAGCTGGCTATGAACAGATGCCAGACTTTTTGCAAGATCCATATCTTGGATTAAGCACAAGTAACATTGGTAAAGTATCTAAAGGCCTTCTTGAAACTAAAGTAGGTGAAAAAGGATTTGATCCTCGTTTTGATCCTCGTGCTAAAGAACAACTTAAATTACAAAACCTTAAAACTATTGTTGAGCCTACTGGTAGACAAGATATTCCTAATGTATCACTAGCTGACTTTGAAGGTAAGCCATTTATCACAAGTATGTCTGATAGGACTGCTGCTGGTGGTAGATTAGTGGGCATTAATGACACTATGCTTAATAGGCCTATTGATCTTAAAGGTGGCCAAGACTATATGTTTAATAATGCTGGTCAAGTATGGGCATCTGGCCAAGCACCTGTTAAGCAAATTATGAACACTTCTCAAACTATTAAACAAATTACTGGCCAAGATCCTTTGTATATGGCATGGAGGATGGCTCCAAGTGGTGGTGACTTTGCACACATGACTGGTGAAACAATGTTGTCTTATGCTGATTCTGCATTAGGTAAGTCAGATAAAAAGCAAATGGATAAACTTATTAACAAACTTATTCCATCTTGGAAGGGGGTAAGCAACCCAGAGTCTATTGATCAGTACAGGGCTGCTCCAGATGCTGTTAGAAAGCAATTAAAAGGCCTTCTAGACGTTGAATTTAGAGATAAGGGTGGTATTGGCTTAGGTGAAGCAAGATTGTCTGTAACTGATCCAAAACAACTTATAGCACCAGATGCTGGCATTATGAATATTGGTAAGATTTATGCGGATCAACCAATGATTATGAACTCTGGCCATCCATCATACCCTAGAGGTATTGCTGGTGAAGGAATTGGCAGACTAGAAAAACAACACAGTATATTTGAATTATTACCACAAGTAGCACAAGACAGAAAAATACTAGATCCATTAAACCCATCTCAGACGGATATAAGGGCATTGCAAATGAAACCTTATTCTGGAATGATAACTTCAGATTTATTAAAAAAACTTGGCTATTGATATAAGTATTCAGCTTTAAATGCTTCAGCAATTTTTTGATTAAAGTTTTTTGCAAGCCATTCTTTTACAGATGATTCTGTTACAGTATCAATATTTGACATAATGCAAAACGTTTCATGAAGTGACAACGCTTCTAACATTTTTTTTGACATTTTAATGTCTGTATTTACATATGGGTTCATTGATTAATTATAGCATAACATTATTAAAATAGGAATATATAGTGGGATTATTAGATTATAAAAATTTAAAGTTTCTGAATGAAGGTTCAGATGCTGATTGGAAAAAAGCATTAGCTGAATCAAAGCTAATTGCTCAAGGCCAACAAGCCCTTAAGCCTAGTGCATATACACCTACAGAAAGAATGATTACCAACCCACTATCTAGTGGTTTAGAGTTTTTAAATGTAGATCCTAGATTTGCTAGACGTACTTCAGAAAAAGTTGCAAATTTAGCAGACTATACAACACCTCTTACTGTTGGTGGTGAAGGTGGTGAAATGTTTGGTCGTGCTGCTGCAAATAAAGATCCATTAGGTATGACTGGCGGTGTTGGACTTGCTGCTGCTGGGATATTGACAGGAAAAGGATCTAAAACATGGGATGCTGTTAAAGCCTCTCAAGCTGAAGAAATGTTAGCTAAGGGTGCTGACCCAAGAGAGGTATGGTCTTTATTAGGTACTGGAAGAGCTACATGGGACAACCAATTAAGACAAGAAATAAGTGACGATGCTGCTAAGTTTAAATATAATCCTATATATGATATTAGAAATATTCCAAGAAATGACTATAACAAACTTGGTGATTTTTTAGATCATCCAAAATTGTATGCAGCACATCCAGAGTTAAGAGAAACAAAAATAGAATTTGAGCCACAAGCATTTAAAGATAAAAAAGGAAACCCTAATATATTAGGTGCGTCTTACAATGATCCACTAGATAGAATTAGACTAGAAGTATTTCCACCAAACTATAGCTATCAAAATAATATTGATCCAAAAGATTTAAATAATATACTTAGAAATACATTGCATGAAGTAAATCATGCTGTTCAATTTAAAAATGATTTTGGTAGGGGTGGATCTGCAAAATTATTTCCACCAAGTTATGCAGATAAAAAATTAACAAATCAAATTAAACAAGCCAATGCATTACATATTTTAACTGAAAAACATAGCGTACCCTTAGATAAATTAACAGATACATTTAATAGGGTGACTGGTAAAAAATTAACCAAAGGTTCTATGGATTTATTTAATCAATATGATAGAAGTCAGCTTAAAGCTATATACAATGATATTGCAAATCAAGATATTAGAAAATACAAAAGACTTGGTGGTGAAGCTGAAGCAAGATTGGTTGAAAGAAGGCAGCCATTAACAGAACAACAAAGACTTGAAACATACCCATTGGAATATTTGCAAGGCAACCCATTAACATTAGATTACCCTACAAATGAATTGGTCAATAGAAATACTAGCGGTACAATTGAAAATTTAGATTTACTAAACAGTAAACTTTGGAAGAATTAATCTTCGTCAGCAAATCTATTTAAAAGTGCCTCATGCTTAGGATCAATCTCGTCATCTTCTTCAACAACTTGTTGGAGCAGCCAGTTTTTATAAACATCTGCCTTTTCCATATCTTGAACTAAATTACCTTTAAACGATGATCTTAAAGTATATTTAATAATATTGCCTTTTAAATATCCAATGTACTCTTCCTTTGTAAGTTTAGCTTCAATTATATCAATAACTTCAATTCCGCCTACCGTATAATGCTTTGGACTGCTAACATTATCTGACATAACTATCCCTCCATAAAAAATAAATTAAATAAATCGTAACAACCGTACATAAACCAAATCATACTACCAATAACTAAAATCCATACTGCAACATCAAGCAACTTTTTTAAAAAGGCCATTTCTTTCCCCATATGGTGTAGGCTTAGGTAATGTAATATAACCTTGCCTTTCAAGATTTTTAATCCTATAAAAATTTGTTACACAATCCTGAATAATATTTTTCATTGTGCAATTAGGATTATCTTCTATATAATTTTTTATAAAATATGCTTGCCTTATACTATCTGAATCTTTATACATTAAAATTTACCTCTGATATATTTAAGTATTCCATAATTATATCCACGCATTGTACACTCAATTAAAGTATAGTCAAGTAACAGTTCATCTATACGTCTACGATTGTATGCACTATGAAACTCTATTAAAAATATAACAGGAAAATGCACTAGATTTTCTAGTATCTCAATCTCTGCACCCTCTGTGTCTATCTTTATAATGTCGCATGGTGGTAAGTTCTTTGCACTCATAACCTTAACAAGCTCACCTTCTTTAGCCTGTTCCTCACCCTCAAACATACTAGCTTCACCACAATTATGTAACCCATAATACATCTGACGTTCACCATCCTCCTTGCCTATAGCAAAGTTTCTAATGGCTATATCGGTGCCAGCTGTATTCTGTCTTAATAGGTTATAGTTTTCTTTTATAGGCTCATAGCAATCTATCTTTGGCTTATCAAAGTATTCATGTGCCCATACAGCAAACCCACCTACGTTAGCACCAATGTCTATAATATATGGATTTGGCATAGCACCTACTGAATACTCACCTTGAAATATTTTCCCTACATGACTAATCATGTTGTTAGGAATGATCATACAAGCCTGCCGCTAAATTGATAAGTTCCTGTGTGGCCTAGCTGAGCCCATGCTGCACCCCAAACTTTAATATCATTATCTCTAGCTAATTTACAGAAGTGATAGTCCTCACTTAATAAATGATTTTGATCATCAATGCTAGTGGTAAAGTATTCCGTAACATTGTCACCCATATTTGAATTGTCATTCACATCATTCATATTATGCTTGTAAGACGGACACTTGTCTTTTAGCTTTTCAAATACCTCACGCTTAATTAACATAAAGCCTGTACCGCCATGCTTAATCTCAAATGGTTTATCCAGAGGCACTAACTGTGATTTAACATCACCTACCATGTTTACTACATACTCACCAGTAAAGTATTTTAACTGATCCTGTGGCACTTTCTTTTCAATAGCATAGGCCACACCACCCCAGTTAATTTCTTTTTTAGGGTACAGGCCACATATAATCTCTACGTCAGAATCAATCATCTTTAATAAATCTTTTGCTTCAAATTGTATGTCAGCATCAATAAACATTAAGTGTGTAGAGTCGCTTTTTAAGAAATCATTCACTAAAGTATTACGACCTCTAGTAATAAGGCTCTCATTATATAAAAATGAAAAGTATGCCTCTATGTCTTTAGCATTAAGCCATGCTTGTAGTTTAAGCATAGACTCAAGATAAGTGCCATAACATAAACCACCATACATAGGTGTTGCTATAAATAAGTTTGGTTTAATCGCCACCGTAAGCCTCCGTTAATAATTTACTGTTGTATTTTTTAATGTTATTTACTTTAATAATATTTTTTGTATCTGGGATCAATGGTGTAATAGTCCAATTATGTAATTTGTTTTTTATATCTTTAGAAATTTCTAAAGCTGTTGGTTGAGATGTCATAAGGGCAGACCACACAAGTTGGCCTGTAGTGTCAAACTCTTCTACTAAAAATGCAATTGGCTTCATTAATAAAAATTCATACGTCCTATTTTAATTTTTTTATTGTGGCCAAACCAGCTATTTTTTTCCTTTATTGAATCGTCATGAAAATACAGGCTGTCAGCAACTGGATTAGGATACTTCTTAAAAACTACGGTGTCAAGCACTAATAGCTTAATTTTAAGATACGCCTTTTCATTTACAGGCTCATGCCTTTCATCCAAAACAGCGAATTGCTTATGCGAGTACACAACATCGCACACAGTACGACCCCACTTACCAGACTTAACTCTATTCCTGATTACGTTGATTACGCCAAGTTGTTCTTCAAGCGTCCTCGTGTTCACCTCATGGTAAACCGCACTACTGTAGCAGTTTAAATCCTGTTCTAAATTATGAATGTAGTCCATTATCTTTTCTCTTTTATAATCCTCTGAATGTACTGCTGATCATATCCAGATAAAATTAAACATATATCTTTAACCACGTTGTCATGTTCATTAAGCCACCGAATAGAAGATTCACGTTCTTTGCTATGTCCTTGTAATGCATCCTTCATAGCAAGCAATAATATTGCATGAAACAGTCTGGCGTGTGGTGTTGTTGCTAATTCAGCCCTTATGGACTCCTTAAACTCAAACTTAAACATAGACCTCTTTCATGGTTTTACTGATATTCCAGATAGCTTGCTGGGTGTATAATCACACTTAATGGCATAAGCCAGAAACCTTTAAGGATTAATACCATGTGGACAACTCCAGCAGCTACTGAAATGCGTTTTGGTTTTGAAGTAACTATGTACGTTATGAACAAGTAACTCCAATTGAGGGTGTCCTAAAAAGGGACATCCTCATTGTTTTCTACAGACTTTACAGCCTCTTTCATTTGCACAGATCCGCTAATAAATTTACCACTAGCACCTTCACGAATCCAGCCACTAATTCTAAATTCAATTCCATCTACATTAGCATTGCCTGTGTAGTCTGGACGTTTAGGATTGTCACCTTTATCGTTCTTAAACAATACAAAAGTATTGGTATTATCATAATCCGCCATACATTACTCCTTAATAAAAATTGGCTTACGTTTCCATCTTACTGGTTCAACATCATCTTCAAGAGATTTTAAAAACTCTAATGCTAACGGTGTGTACCATTCAATGAAATCTTTGTTGCGTTCTACTTTAGTTACTTGTGTTGCATCTGGTGTCCAAACATAAAACCATGCATATGGTTGGTCACATACTTCAAGCTGTAACTGGACTTGAAAATAATATCGTTCTGGTATTTCTGGGTATACTACTTGAGTGAAGGGACACTTCAGCTCAACTGGGATTGATTCAATGAAGGCATCTGGGCTGGCAGCAAATGGCAACTCTGGATGGAGTATTAATTTATTACCAGACTCACAGATAACATCCATATCTTTTTCAAACTGGCTTAATGCTACTGGCTCGTTAATTTGACCCCATTCTGTGGCCTCATTACCTTCAAATGGAGGGCTACGAAACGTCATGTCCCTCCAGAGTTTTTGCCTTTCATAAACCGCTGCCCATGCATTACTAGCAGTAATACGATTATGCCTAGCATTGTTTTTTAAATGGCTCATGCAGCTTTTCTTAAATCATTAGCAAAGTCACGCAATTTTTCTTGTGCGTATGGACTTAACTTATGAAAGGCCTGCTTTAATTCACCAGCTTCATGAGATAAGATCAGTTGGCCTTTAATAACTTCAAGATCCTCATCTGAAATCTTTTCAACAACTGGATTGTTTTGTTGGTAAACAGCATTAGCTACTTCTTCAGCTGAAGCAAATTGTTCACCGCTTAGGCCTAATGCACTAAGACAGCGACCTATTGCTGAAGTTTCACAATTTTCTACATAAGACGTACCATTAATTTGTGATGCTTTTCTAAACTCTTGTGCATGGCCTGTGGCAAATGTTTGAACATTACCACTATCAGTATGAATACCTGCATAGGCCTTAATGATACATTGCTCATCATCAATCTTTACAATTTCAGTAGTTAAAAAATAACTAGGAAACTTTTCTTTAAACTCTTGCACACGAAGTGCAACCGTTTTGTACTCTTTACCACGAATATTTACTACACCTTGTTTAGCTGTTGACATCACTTGCCTCCGTTTGTTTTTGTTGTTGTTCTAATTGTTCCTGCTCTTGTTGCTGGTACTGCTGGTAAAACTGTATATCGTCCATTTTCTTTTTGCTCCGCTTTATCGTTATCGGCCTTTAGCTCATCTGCAGCGGCCTTTAATTCTGCAATAATTTTATCTAATGAATTCATAAATGAAGTAGCTCCAAAATATGACTACAAACCATTTTATACCTGTATGAAACTTTTGTGTAAACTTTTTTTGTAGTCTTGCGTTAGTAATAATTCTGTAAAACCTATGCATTTTTACCATCCTTAAACTGGTCTGGTGCTATTGTATTCCAAATTTGAAACTCTGGGTCAATAGATTTTGCAGCTTCAAGTAACTTACTTTGTGTGGCCGATCCAAGCATCCATGCTTTATGGTCATCTGAAAAATTATAGTACCAGTCATGGTGTTGAAGATCGTTTATATAACTTTTTAAAATTGTTAATGCGTCCATGTTATGCTCCAAAGTATTTACTAAATGTTGGAAGAAGATAATAAAGCCATAAAGCTAAATAAGCATAAAAAACTATTACTGTTATAATTATTCCTTTTGTTTTCATTTCAAGCTCCTTAATAAACGTTGATATGGTTATATTATATATTTGGTAAAAGATGTCAAGCATTATTTATATAATATTTATATAATATTTATATTAAATTCTCTTGCTTTTCTTAAAAAAGCGTGATAGTGTCCATTTTCTCACTATTACGGAGGATTTATGAGGATACGCAACTGGGGTAAATTTCAGCATTTCAAGAACAAAACATCTATGGTCTGGTTCAAGGTTTACGGTAGGGACATCATTAATGACCCAGACTGGCACGAGTTAAGTTCAGACCAAAAGGCCACACTTTTTGAGCTTTGGTGTTTGGCATCAGAAAAGAACGGTGAGCTCCCAGACCTTAAAAAATTATGTTTTAGGCTACATAAAGATAAAGAGTATGTGCAGGATATGTTAATCTCTCTATACACTTGGTTTGAGGGCGATCCAGTCAATTCTATATGCAAAGAGTATACAGACTATGCTAGAGAGAAGAGAATAGAAGAAGAGAAGATAGGATATGAGAAGAGAGAAGATAAGAAGATAACCTTTATAAATGACTTAGAATGGAAAATATAAAAATGAATATCTATGAATTTATTGGTCACTTTGAAAAATCTTACAAGTCTGGCAAGGACGAATACCAATGTATATGCCCAGCCCATGACGATAGAACAGCATCGCTAGGGGTAAAAGAAATGCCAGACGGTAGGATTCTTATTAATTGCTTTGCAGGATGTGCAGCCAATGATATACTTGGTGCTGTTGGATTAACTTTTGATGATATTGTGCCTCAACGTATTGGTGATTTCAAGCCAGTATCAAAACCATTTAATCCTTATTCAGTTTTGAAATCTATCTCTAATGAAACATTACTTGTAGCTCTGGCCGCTATAGATATTGCTAATGGGAAAAAACTACCACTAGAAGATCACGATAGACTAATAGTGGCATCACAAAGATTGAGAAAGGCCTACGACTTATGTCATTAGAAGAAAAAGTACAGAACCTCATTGTTGATGAGGATAAGATCAAGAACTATTTTTTTAGAAGGGACAGCGATGAGTACCGTAAAATTAAGAGTCCAGATACTTTTATTGAATCTACTATTGGATATTTCTCTGGCGAGATACAAAGCGGTGCGTATCTACCGTTTGATAAAGCAGAAAATTTCAGACTTCGTTTAGGGGAAACGACAGTCTGGTCTGGTTATAGTGGTCATGGCAAAAGTATGGTTTTAAGTTATATTACGCTTAAACTTATTGAGAACTACAAGGTTATGATCTGTTCTTTTGAGATGTCTTGCAGAAGTACATTGGCACGCTATATTCGTCAATCAGTAGGGACTAGTGAACCGACAGAGGAAGCGATCACAAAGTTCTGCACAGATGCAACTGGAAAGTTATTTTTGTACGACCAGTTAGGCAGCACAAATCCTACAGCAGTATTGTCAGTTATCTATTATGGTGCAGAGCAATTAGGTATACAGCATTTTGTAGTGGATAGTCTTATGAAGTGTTCTATCAATGAGGACGATTATAATGGCCAGAAGAAATTTGTTGACCAACTGTGTATTGCTGCACGCGATTTAAATGTCCACATTCACTTAATCTGTCATTCAAGGAAAACAATAGACGAAACCACACACACACCTAGCAAATTTGACGTGGCAGGTTCAGCAACGATCACAAATCTGGCAGACAATTGCGTCAGTATCTACAGAAATAAGAAAAAAGAAAAAGACATTTTGGAAGGCAAACTTACTGAAGAGGATGCAAGGATTGTTCCAGATGGATTTATGGCTGTAAATAAACAAAGGCATTTTGAATGGGAAGGCTCTGTACCGTTATGGTTTCAACCAAAGTCACTACGTTATAGGGACAAGCCAATATGAACTATAAAACAACTGAGTGGTTTAAATTCTTTGACATTGACGAAGAAGAAAAACATTTATCAACTACTGAATGGAAGGTAACATTAAAAAATGGAATGGTTTATAAATCTACTAACTGGAGCAAAAAATATGAGGATAACGAAACACAACAAGGACATGGTGATAGAAAAAATTAATGGCCATAACTTTGACTTGAACGGTGATTTAGAATGTTCTAAATTTAAAAGCAAACGTTCTAATTCTCAGAACGATTTATATTGGGCAATACTAAAAGAGCTTGGTGACTACACAGGATATTCTGAAGAAGAATTGCATGATATGTTTCGTTTTAAATATCTTTCAGAAAAGAAAACAGTTGCAGGTTCTGAAATATATGCTATAAAGAGTACTACGTCTTTAAATGTTGATGAGTTTAAAAATTACATTCATGACATTCAACGTTTTGCAATAGGATTGGGATTTCATTTTGACCAAAGCA
>Ga0209353_10002363_pt1 | contig 10298 bp, 10 predicted proteins | sample LauGreSpBDMM15SD_2_FD_187561 | JGI IMG/M metagenome (GOLD analysis project Ga0209353, IMG submission 187561) | Freshwater lake microbial communities from Lake Michigan, USA - Sp13.BD.MM15.SD (SPAdes) (version 2) | ecosystem: Environmental > Aquatic > Freshwater > Lake | place: Lake Michigan...
GACATTATATTTTTCCAAACGGATTATCTTCTGTGAAATCTATAATGTTATTTGCTTCATTAAACAAATAAAGATTATCATAAGTTTCGTTTCTGGTACTGTCTTTGAGTGGATCATATGATGACAGATAGTGTTGTGCGTTACTAGTTGCACCAATAATTACCACATTGTCCGTGAATTCACCAGCAACATTTGTTACCTTCAGTACATTATTTACTGTATTCCATTCTTGAACAATAGCAACAACGCTTGAATTGGCCTGAGTTCCGTCAGTTGATTGGAATACAATTTCTCTTGCTTCAAATGTTCCTGTTCCTACACCTGTGTTCAATTCTATTGTGTAACTTGATTGTATCATTACATCATCAATGTCTTCAACACCAGTATCAATAACTTCTTGTGAGTATTTAAACTTCTCTAGTTCCAATTCATAGAAATAAGGAATCTTACGGCCTAACATAAAGAAGTCTTTGGTTTGATTTGTAAATTTAATCTCAAACAACTCACCTGTACCATTTAAGAACGGCACATAAATCAAATCACCTTCTCTAGGTCTTGTAAGTATATCTTGTGGTACACGTTGAGAAAAAGACCGCTTTGAAACAATAATGTTGATATTGTTTTTAATCTCAAGCCCAAATTTTGAAAAGAATTCTCTTTCACCACCATATTCCATAGAACTTGATAGGTAAAATTCAATAGGAAAGGCTGAACTGAATCTTTTAATTGGATCTTCACCGTACAAAATGTCACGGTCTTCTGAGTTTTGAATTGGTAAATAATAGGAATCAAATCCCATAATTTTTATGGATTCTGTAATCAAGTCCTCTACTACCCGTTGTTCAGCTAACGAGTTGTAGTTGTTAAAGTACACCGAGGTCGCAATTTTAGGTTCCTACCTTTCTTCTTTCATCCCACCACTTTTTCATTCTTTGTGAGTGTGCTTGTTGACGGATAGGATCATTTTTATATTTTTCCGCACTTGCTTTTCCAGCTATACTTGAAATTTTAGAAGTGTCGTTATTTTTTTTTCTTGTTTCAATTGATTTTTTTATTTGTTCTTCTGATATTGTTTTGCCTTTATTGGCATTCGACAATATTTTTAAATGTTCTTCACTATTTTTTGAATTTTTTCTTCCAATGTGTAGTGCTTCAGCATGTTCTTTAGATATTTTTCTTCCTCTTTTAGCTGCAGCCATTTTTTCTCTGGTTTCGGCTGAAACAATACGACCTTTGTTCATATTTTTATGTATTTCGTGTATAATTTCTTCTTTGCCAATATGGCCAGATAGTGCTTTCCAAGCTACATTATCTTGCCAATTACCATATTGTTCCCACAACAAACGATGAGCTTCCGCGTGTTCTTCTACGGTAAGTTCAATTAAATTGGATGGATTATTTGTTCCACCCATATGTTTGGGTATAATATGGTGTTTATGATTCATATTAATTAATAAACATTTCTAGTGGTGCACCATATTTGTCACCAATTTCTGTATGTAAGGCATCAATCTCATCTTTTGCTTCGGTGTAAATCTTATCACCATTGAGTTTGACGCCGCCAGGTAACTGTATACCTTCAAACTTTTTAAGGTTATTTCCCCAAGACCGTTTGATAAGTGCCGTTGCATATTCTTTTAACCAACGATCATTCCATACCATGTTATACATTTCAGGATCAATCGCTGCATAACATTCTGCTATGACTGTTGTACCAAGTGGTGCTTGTGAAGCTCCCCAAGCCCAATCAATATATAGTCGTTGCATATGTCTCTGAAAACGAATAGGAACTTCACCTACGAACATAAGTTCCAGTGAACGCAAGTGTTGTTGCGTCAGTGTATAGTTTATGTAGGACGCTGAGGTGAAGTCATACAGTTCATTTAACCTGAGTTGATATCTCAAATCAAACATGTTAACAGAAGATAACGAATCGGAGATAGGAAATATGCGGGTTATACCAGCAATCTGTAATACATTATTTGATGAGTCTCTGGCTTCAGTTAAATTTAAATATTTGTTTGCGATATCGGTTGCATCAATTTTTTTGATGTAATAGACTTTTTGTAATCCGTCAAAGTGATAATCTTGCCAATATTGTAAAGCATCATCAATTCGGTCTTCTACTTGATCGTCATCAACATTTATTTCAATGACTGGGAATCCCAGCCTTCTTAGGCAATACTCTTTGAAAGCTGTTCTGGATGTGATTGGTTCTGCCATTGTGTCCCCCTATATGGGGTATTTATCTTTCTCCGGAACGCAATCTTTATTAGTGCCAATATTGCTGATTTGTTGCCATTGTGTGTTTTAATCTCTAGGAAAATCTGGGAATGGTACCCAATTAGTTGTAGCTTCATCCCACAAGTATGGATAACCATCAGTTGGTATTGCTATCGGTGCAACATATGATACTGCGGCTTCGTCCCAAACCCATGATGCAGGTCGTTCAGCATTAAATGCGTTTTCTCTTGCTTGAGCAATTTCTTCTGCTGTTGGTTCAGGCATGTTTTCTAAGTCTGTCATTTTGTTTCCTTTGTATTGTTTATGTATTTACTCTTTTAAGTTAATTATTATGAACCGTAACTTGCGGCTGCTAATGCTGATCTAACAGTACCAACACCTGCGGTATCACTAGCAACCACACCTGTATTTGATACTAGGTTGGTTATTGAACCTCCTCCAAATCCAAATATCGCTTTATCACCGCCATAACCTGCGGCTGCTAAATTAGCCCTAGCAGTGCCTACACCGGTAACATCATTACCAACCACACCTGTGTTACTTACTAGGCTGGTCATTGACAAAGTACCAATACTAAGATTAACGCCATATCCAAATATAGCTTTCTGACCTAATATAGGCGCATAAACACTAGTCGGCCACAAGCCAGCAAGTCTTCTGCTTCGGTATTCGTAACCCCAAAGTGGGCCTGTAATATTTGTTTCTGCCATTTTTTACTCTTTTAACTTAATGAATAACCTGCGGCCGCAAGATATTCTCTAGCAGTACCAACACCAGCGGTATCAGTAGTTACAACACCGGTATTGGATACTAGGTTAGTTATTGATACTGCAGTTGATCCGTTAAATCCATATCCAAATATAGCTTTATCTATTCCATACCCAGCGGCCGCTAAATCATATCTAGAAGTACCAACACCAGCGGTATCAGTAGCTACAACACCGGTATTGGATACTAGATTGGTAACTGAAAAAGTTGATGCTGATTGATTACGTCCATATCCAAATATCGCTTTATCACCGCCATAACCTGCGGCTGCTAGATAATATCTACCAGTACCAACACCAGCGGTATCAGTAGCTACAACACCGGTATTGGATACTAGATTAGTTATCGCCGTATCGACATTGGTAGAGCCATATCCAAATATAGCCTTATCTGTTCCATAACCTGCGGCTGCTAATCCACTTCTAGCAGTTCCTACTCCAGCAGTATCACTAGCAACTACACCGGTGTTTGATACTAGATTGGTCATTGACACTTTTGGACCGGAGGAAGCATATCCATATCCAAATATAGCCTTATCAGTACCATAACCTGCGGCTGCTAAACTATCTCTAGCAGTACCTACACCTGCAGTATCAGTAGCAACTACACCTGTGTTTGATACTTTGTTGGTTACTGCAGTATAAGTACTTACACTACCATATCCAAATATAGCCTTGTCACTACCATACCCTGCGGCTGCTAATCCATTTCTAGCAGTACCTACACCAGTGACATCATTACCAACAACACCTGCGTTTGATACTAGGTTCGTCATTGATAATACTGTATTTGTATATCCATATCCAAATATAGCTTTCTGTGTGCCGGTAAGTGCTACATAAACACTAGTTGGCCACAAGCCAGCAAGTCTTCTGCTTCGGTATTCGTAACCCCAAAGTGGCCCTGTAATATTTGTATCTGCCATTGTGAATTTTAACCTCTAGGAAAATCTGGAAATGGTACCCAATTAGTTGTAGCTTCATCCCATAAGTATGGATAACCATCATTTGGTATTGCTACCGGTGCAACATATGATACTGCGGTTTCGTCCCAAACCCATGATGCTGGATGTTCTGCATTCACTGCGTTTTCTCTTGCTTGAGCAATTTCTTCTGCTGTTGGTTCAGGCATGTTTTCTAAGTCTGTCATTTTATGTTACCTTTGTCAATTTAAGTTAGTGAATAACCGGCAGCAGCTATAGAATACCTAGCAGTACCAACACCAGTAGTATCAGCGGCGACCACACCGGTATTTGATACTAGGTTGGTCATTGAAACCTGGTTGCCGCCCGCAGTTGTTGCTCCGTATCCAAATATAGCTTTATCGTTACCATAGCCTGCGGCTGCTAAACTACGCCTAGCAGTACCAACACCTGCAGTATCAGTAGCTACAACACCAGTGTTTGATACTAAGTTGGTCACTGATGTACTGCCAGTATCACCGGTACCAATATATCCATATCCAAAAATAGCTTTATCTGTACCATAGCCTGCGGCTGCTACTCCCCACCTAGCAGTACCAACACCAGTAGTATCAGCGGCGACCACACCGGTATTTGATACTTTGTTGGTCATTGAATTATAAGTAGCGACTCCAGTACCATAACCAAATATCGCTTTATCACCACCATATCCTGCGGCAGCAAGACTATTTCTAGCAGTACCGACACCAGCAGTATCGGTGGCGACCACACCGGTATTTGATACTTTGTTGGTCATTGAAAGATTAGCGCCGCCGCCTTCACCGTATCCAAATATAGCTTTATCTGTGCCATATGCTGCAGCCGCAAGACCTCTTCTAGCAGTACCGACACCAGCAGTATCAGTAGCTACAACACCGGTGTTTGATACTAGATTGGTCAATGAATAATATGCGACACCAACACCATATCCAAATATAGCTTTATCAGTACTATATCTCGTAGCCGCCGGATCTAACCTAGCAGTACCAACACCAGTAGTATCAGCGGCGACCACACCGGTATTTGATACTTTGTTGGTCATTGAAAGATTACCGGCGCCGGCATATCCATATCCAAATATAGCTTTCTGTGTAGATACGATGGTGACACTAGTATCATTAATTGTCACTGTACTACTCGTAGCAACTACTGTGCCGCCAGTACTACCAGTTCTCAATGACACCGTAAATGTTTCTGCACCTTCAGTTGTTACATCAGCCGTTGGTGTTACTGTAAATGATCCGGCATTAGAAGTTATTGTAAATGAACCAGTACTAGCTGAAAAATCACCGGCTGCAGTAGTTACATTATTAATTGACCAGTAATATGTTCCATTAACAATATTTGTTCCACCAGCATTAAATGTTAGTGCTGAACCCTCATTAACACTTGAAGATGCAGGTGTTAGTGTATAAGTAGGTGTCAAACTAGTATCATTAATTGTCACTGTACTACTTGTAGCAACTATGGTACCACTAACACTACCGGTTCGTAATGATACCGTAAATGTTTGAGCTCCTTCTGTTGTTGCATCGGCAACCGCAGTTACTGTAAATGATCCGGCATTGTTTGTAATCGTAAATGAACCAGTACTGGCTGAAAAGTCACCGGCTGCAGTAGTTACATTATTAATAGTATAATAATATGTTCCATTGGTAATATTTTGTCCAGTAACATTAAATGTTAAAGAACTACCTTCATTAACACTTGATGCTGCAGGTGTTACAATAAAAATACCTGTAGAACTAGTCGGCCACAACCCATCTGCTCTCAGTTCATTCATCTGACGCAACGAAAATATATCGTTTAAAATACTCATTTACTTTATTCGGTTGGGTTGTTTTCAATTGAGAGAACTATGTCTTTTTCTGCTAACAAGAAGGTTTCTTTTGGTACAATACCAACCAACTTTAGTGTTTCCAATGTTTGTGGATTACTCATTGCGTTTAACAATTTTGCAGGACTTGGTCTACCATTGGCAATAATTTCTGCCTGAATCTCACGACCAATCGTTACCGTAAATTCATAGTTAGCATTCGCCTCAAACATCTCATCGTCTGTATAAGGTGTACCGTCTTCGTGTTTAAGTCTTGTTGGTTCTACTTCAGTATAAAGTTCTGACATTAACTTTTCCAATATTTTAATCTCTTTACGATTAAGTTCGAATGCATGTTTTTGGTCATCTAAGTGTGATTCTAATTCTAGAATTTCAGCACGCAAATTTAAAATCAGGTGGTTTGCTGCCGGTATTGATCTTAGGTGTTCCAACTCTTCTAGTTTAGCTCGATATTTAAGTTCTGCACATTCTTCAAGTACTGCTGCGCGTTTTCTACCGACTAGGAAGCCTTGTAGAGTTTTAATTTTTTCCCACGGTGTACTACCAATAACTTGGTAACGATAGTTGAATTCAGAGTTTAGATTTGATGCCATAATTTATCCATAAAAAAGGTTGTTGTAAAAGAAATATTTAGGTTGGTTAATTGTTATGGACCGAAAGAAGCCGCGGTAATGACCGACTTGGCAGTACCTACACCCGCTGCATCAGCCGCAACAACGCCAGTGTTTGAAACCAGATTCTTCATTGATAACGGCACACCAGCAGACGCCGCACCATAAGCAAATATGCCTTTATCTGTACTATAACCTGCGCCTCCTAATCCCCATCTAGCAGTACCAACACCCGTAGTGTCAGTAGATACCACACCTGTATTTGATATTAGGTTGGTTAGTGAATAATTAGCTGCACCTAGTCCATAACCAAACATAGCTTTATCTGTGCCATAGGTTACAGCTGCAAGCCAGTATCTAGCAGTACCTACACCTGTAGTATCAGAAGCAACAACACCTGTGTTTGATACTAGGTTGGTTATTGCGGTAAAACTCGTGCCTGCGCCAATGCCATATCCAAATATAGCTTTATCAGTGCCATATTTTGTTGCAGCTAGCTGGCCTCTAATTGTTCCTACTCCGGTTACGTCACTAGCAACAACGCCAGTGTTTGATACTAGGTTGGTTATTGATACTCTAACGGAACCAGGCCCAATGCCATATCCAAATATAGCTTTGTCGCCGCCAAATGGAGCGGCCGCAAGGTAGTAACGAATCGTTCCTACACCCGCAACAGCTGATGCTACAACGCCGATATTTGAAATTAATTTTCTTTCATTTGTAGATTCACCAAACGCAAAAATTGCCTTATCTGTACCATAACTTGAACCGGCATAACCAGCCCTATTAGTACCAACACCCGCAACATTATTCTGAACGACTCCGGTGTTTGAAACTATATTGGTAAAATTCACTCCATCATAGGTACTGGTACCAAAAATGGCCGATTGGCCAGCCGATGCAGGTGTCAAACTAGTATCATTAATCGTTACCGAACTACTTGTGGCAACTACAGTACCACTAACACTGCCGGTTCGTACTGATACTGTAAATGTTTCACTATTTTCAGTTGTTGCATCGGCAACCGCAGTTACTGTAAATGATCCGGCATTGTTTGTAATCGTAAATGAACCTGAACTGGCTGAAAAATCACCAGCCGCAGTTGAGATATTATTAATAGTATAATAATATGTTCCATTGGTAATATTTTGTCCAGTAACATTAAATGTTAAAGAACTACCTTCATTGACACTTGAAGATGCTGGTGTTACAATAAAAAGAGATGTAGAAATTGTCGGCCACAAACCACTAACCCTCTGGTTATAATGATTCCGACTTGTCAATATTCCACTAATTGCCATAGTATTTCTCTTATGAAGTGCGTTTAGCGGATACGAACACCGATACTACGTTAGATAATGATGAAAATATATCTAGTTTATCTCCAGTGTACATATATTTTGGTGCCTCACACAACTCGATTGTGGAGTTTGCAGGTAAAATAATCTCTTTGGCCATGTAACCTTGTATTGTATTGGCTGAATTTGTCCAGATAATACTAATTGCGTGGTTGCCAAATGCAGTATCTTGGTTAACAACTTTGATACTCTCAATAACCGCAGGACTACCTGTTGCAGTATAGAGTGTTGAGTAACCTGTGTTAGCCAATTTAGCTTCTCTATCGAATGTAGATAGTGCAGTAGTTTCATACACAATAGTTGCGTGTACATTAGAAGAAGCAGCAACACCATTGAAGAACGATTGCATTTTGATAATGTCATTTTCCTTAACAACTTGTGGCTTCTTCAACATCTCTACAGAAGAACGAGATGGTATTGGAATATTTCTAAACAATGAAACATTTGCAGAAGAACCTGCTGGTGTAAAGTCACCAGTAATAGTTACTGCAGCATCAACATTTGCACCAATGTTTGTAACATAGATAGAATGAACTGTTGCGTTTGCAGTAAATACTACAGCATTTGCCAAAGCACTTGTGACTGCATAACCAGTTGCTACATTGATTGCAGAATTGAACAGACCAGAACCACCGCCACCTGTGTTAGCCTTGGTGAATGCTGCATTGGCAGCAAGAAAAGCAGAGTTTGCGTATAAACCAGCTGAGTTGGCTGTATCTCTAGCAATTCCATCTGTAGAAGTGCCGCCAGATAATGAATTGGCCAAGTTGAAAGCTGATTGTGCTAATGTTGTTCCAGTGTTCGCTTGGGTATATGCTGAGTTTGCTTGAGTATAAGCTGAGTTTGCGTATTGACCAGCTGAGTTGGCTGAATCTCTAGCGAAATTATCTGTAGAAGTACCGCCAGATAATGAATTGGCCAAGTTGAAAGCTGATTGTGCTAATGTTGTTCCAGTGTTTGCTTGAGCATATGCCAATGCTGTATTAGACGCAACAAAAGAAACTGGTTGTTGAATAACGATATCACCAACCATACCCGAGTGTACTGAACATTGGTACACATAAGTTAAACCTACTAGATCGAAAGGAACTTTCCAATAAAGAGTACCGTCTATTTGTCCTTGAGCGGCAGAACCTGTTGATACCACACCGCTAGTACTAACATGTGTTAAGCCTGTATTATAATTCGAACCACCCGATGACACCCGTAACATGAACGGATGACCAGAATTATCTAAAAGAAATGATATTGTTTCACCAGCGGAGATGTATATTGTAGGATTATTTCCTGAATATTGGTCAATACTATAGTACATGCCAGGAGCTGTAACTACTAGCTTAGTGACAGCACTTGTAAAATTGGAGTTAGCTTGTAAGAACGATGCATTAGCATATGAACCAGCACTTGTTGCATTTGTTGCAGCAGTGTTTGCTTGCAAGAAAGCAGCATTAGCATAAGATCCAGCTGTTTCTGCCTTACTGTCTGCTGTTGCTGCATTAGTTGTACCGGTATTGGCTTGAGTGAAAGCTGAGTTAGCATATGAACCAGCTGTTACGGCTTTACCATCAGCAGTTGCCGCATTCGTTGTAGCAGTGTTTGCTTGTGTATAAGCCGAATTGGCATATGAACCAGCCGTAACTGCCTTACCATCGGCTGTATTAGCCTGTGTATAAGCCGAGTTTGCGTATGATTCAGCCGCATCAGAAGCAAGGTTAAAATAGTTTGTGCCATCGTTTGTTGCGGTCCACTTGTCAGTAGATTCATTCCAAAGCAAAGCTGTATTGGCGGAAGAACCACGATCAACTTCAATACCAGCATTAAAAGCTGGTGCAGAAGCTTGATCGATAGCGGCATTTACAGTAATGATGTTATCTGCAATCAATACTGTTTGCGTGTTTGCGTAAGTGCGCTCACCTTGAATAGTTAAATTACCAGTAATAATAACATCGCCAGTAACTGTACCACCGGTGGTAATGTTTAACGAATTGTTGGCTCTACTGAATGCAGAGTTTGCATAAGAACCAGCTGATACTGCTTTTGAGTCGGCCGTATTTGCAGCAAGAAAAGCTGCATTCGCATATGAACTAGCTGAATTGGCTGCATCTCTTACCCAAGTATCAACAGCATTGTTAGCTGCGGTGAAGGCTGCATTGGCTTGTACAAAAGCCGCATTAGCATATAGACTTGCACCAGCAGCATTATTAATTGCTGTATTGGCTTGCAAGAATGCAGCATTAGCATATGAACCAGATGTTACGGCTTTACCATCTGCTGTTGCTGCATTAGTAGTAGATGTGTTTGCTTGAGTAAAAGCTGAGTTAGCATAAGAACTGGCTGCATTTGCAGCGTCACGAACCCAAGTATCAACAGCATTATTGGCTGCGGTGAAGGCTGCATTGGCTTGTACAAAAGCCGCATTAGCATATGAACCAGCTGATGCTGCACCAGAACCAGAATTAGCAACAGCAAATGCAGCATTGGCTTGTACAAAAGCCGCATTTGCATGTGAAACTACAATT
>Ga0209353_10002364_pt1 | contig 10298 bp, 9 predicted proteins | sample LauGreSpBDMM15SD_2_FD_187561 | JGI IMG/M metagenome (GOLD analysis project Ga0209353, IMG submission 187561) | Freshwater lake microbial communities from Lake Michigan, USA - Sp13.BD.MM15.SD (SPAdes) (version 2) | ecosystem: Environmental > Aquatic > Freshwater > Lake | place: Lake Michigan, USA...
GCATCGGGTCGCGGAACCGTGGGCGACTGCCCATTCCGCTTAAGTATTACGGGGCACATACGGGCCGTTGGAGCGGACTTGACTCTGTGAACTTACAGAACTTGCCGAGTCGGGACAAGAACAAGAAGGCGCTTAAGAACGCGCTGCTTGCACCGCTTGGACACTACATCATCAACTGCGACAGCAGCCAGATCGAGGCGCGTGTCTTGGCGTGGCTTGCCGGACAGGATGAAGTTGTTACGCAATTTGCCAACGGCGAGGACGTGTATTCGATCTTTGCAAGCGAGGTCTACGAACGCGACATCACCAAGGCTAACCCGGTCGAACGGTTCGTGGGCAAGACCTGCATCCTTGGACTAGGGTACGGAACTGGTGCCAAGAAGTTGCAGCACACCCTCAAGACTCAGCCCCCCGGCGCTGATCTGAGCGAGGAGGAGTGCAAGCGCATTGTCGATCTGTACCGGCATAAAAACAACAAGATACCGAAACTTTGGGAGCAGAGTGACCTAGCACTTAAGCACCTGATGGCATGGCCCGAGGATACCCCTGAGTACTTCTTGGGACAGCATGAGGCTGTATGGGTCAGCCCGCATAGCATCCAGTTGCCCAATGATCTATACATTAAATACCCAAACCTACACGTGTCAGACGATAACAAGGTGGTTTACGATTCACGCAAGGGTGTTCAGCCTATCTGGGGTGGGGCTGTTGTTGAGAACGTGGTGCAGGCGCTTGCCCGTATCATTGTCGGGCAGCAGATGCTTAGGCTTAGAGAAAAGTACAGGCCCGTACTGACCGTGCATGACGCCGCTGTTGTGGTTGTACCTGACCATGAACTAGAAGATGCGCTTGCGTTTATAACACAAGTAATGTCTACTCCCCCTAAGTGGGCAGAGGGCTTGCCCGTAGCATGTGAGGCAAAGTATGGACGATCATACGGAGACTGTTGAGGACTGGGAAATCCCAGACCCTCCCTCAGATATAGAATCATTACGTGCCGAAGTTCGTGCTTTGAATATATACGTTAAGACTTTGTCTAAAACTTACGCGGGTGTATGGCGGGAAGTGGTCATACTCCGTAAGAAAATGCAGGATATAGGATTGTGATTCACTGGTCATTCAGCGGCCTTAAGGACTATTCTAGTTGCCCTAAGAAGTACTACCACTTAAGGGTGGCGGAAGATCACGTCAATACTGTCTCAGAGCAGATGTCGTACGGCACCGCAGTACACAAAGCAGCAGAAGATTACGTCAGGGATGGTACTCCATTAGCCAAGAACTATGAGCAGTTCAAGGCAGCCCTTGATGCGCTGTTGGCTATTAAAGGTACTCGTTATGTCGAGCACAAGATGGCGCTCTGCGAAGACAAAAACCCGTGCGATTTTGGTGACGGCAAACGTTGGGTGCGGGGTGTCGTAGACCTGTTGATAGTTGACGGTGAGTCGGCGTACATTGTGGACTACAAGACAGGTAGCAATAAATATCCTGATACAAAGCAGTTGAAGCTGATGGCGTTGATGGCCTACGCGCACTTCCCTGAGGTAGACCACATCAAGGCGGCGCTACTTTTTATAACGCGCAATTCTTTTGTGCCAGAAGAGTACCGTCGAAGCGACATCAGTAGACTCTGGGCCGAGTTTACACCTACGCTTGAGCGACTAAGATTGGCCTACGAGAACAGTATGTGGCCCCCGTCCCCTAGCGGGTTGTGCGGGTGGTGCCCGGTCAATAGTTGTAAGTTTCATAGGGAGAGATAATATGAAAGAGGCTGAAAAAGAGTACTGCAGAGTTACGCTCCCTTACGGCAAGTGGACGACTAAAGACGGCACCGAAGTGCTGTTTAACCGTAAGTACCAACCTATCTGGGTGAAGCACTTTGATAGAAAGGCCGATATCGCAGCACTTGATTGGTGGGTTCCCAACATCGTCAAACAAGAGTGGTACTACAATGACGGTAACCCGCCATACGGCGACCGCCGTCTAAAGCGTACCCGCGACAGTGCGGCTAGATGCTATGCGGCCCTTAACGAATTTGGAGTTTGAATCATGCCATACGTAAACAAGGCTAGACCCTACAAGAAAGAGTACAAGCAGCAGGTTGAGCGTGATGAACACGGCAACCGCATGGAGCGCCAACGCGCTCGACGTACCTACGATGCCAAGGGTATCAGCCGCACTGGTAAGGACGTTGCCCACGTCAAGGCGCTGTCTAAAGGTGGCAGCAACAAAGATGGCACTAGGCTTGAACCACCATCAAAGAATAGGTCGTTCCGTCGCAAGTCGAACGGGGCGATGAAGTAACTTACACAAGACGTGAGTGTGAAAAAGGGGGGTAACCTCTGCGGATTGTCATAGTCTGCTAACCGCGTCAGTTGACGGCAAGCTTTAAGCGTGCCCTGAGCACAGCCTCCACCTTGAGCGTCAACCGTCTGGCCCACGTAACGGGCTTTTACCCAGTAGGACTCAGTATGAACATAGTAGAAAACACAGCAGTACAGTTCAGTATCCCTGCAAAATTAGCAGACGTTCTTTACCACAACATCGAGAAGTGCGAGTACGTAGACGCTGCGTCCGATGTAAAAGAAATGCTTTTGTATTGGGGCTATGAAGAAGTGCGTGCCGCTGCCTCCATCATTGACGCCGCACAACCGGACTTTTCGCTGCCCAAGATTCCTTCCCCAATACTCAAGGACTACGACTGGCCCGGCATACTTAAACCTTTTGAGCATCAGAAGGACACCGCTTCATTCTTGTCTGTCCGTCAACGGGCGTTCTGCTTCAACGAAGCTGGCACGGGCAAGACCTCCGCAGCCGTCTGGGCCGCTGACTACTTGATGAAGAAGGGTGTAATCAACAGGGTGCTAGTCATCTGCCCGTTGTCCATCATGTACTCAGCATGGCAGGCCGACATCTTTAAAACTGCGATGCATAGAACGTGCGGTATCGCTCACGGTTCGGCAGAGAAGCGTAAGAAGATTATAAATGAAGGGTACGACTTTACCATCATCAACTATGACGGCACGCATGTCGTGTTCAACGAACTAGTTGCGGGTAAGTTTGACCTCATCATCGTAGACGAAGCGAACGCATACAAAACCGTGAACACACGGCGCTGGAAAACACTGGCTAAGATGCTGACTCCGCAGACATGGTTGTGGATGATGACTGGGACGCCTGCTTCTCAGTCACCTATTGATGCTTTTGGTCTGGCTAGATTGGTGTCCCCACAACGCGTGCCAAAGTTCACGACTGCGTGGCGAGACAAAGTCATGTATCAAGTGACTCGTTTCAAGTGGCTACCAAAAGATACATACAAATTAGAAGTGTTTAATGCGTTACAGCCTGCTATCCGGCACACCAAAAAGAATTGTCTTGACCTGCCAGAACTTACTTATCAGACACGTGAAGTGCCGTTGACTCCGCAAGTCGCCAAATACTATAAGACTCTTAAGCAGCAGATGTTGATTGAAGCTGCTGGTCAACAGATCAGCGCCGTCAACGCAGCGTCCTCTTTACAAAAATTACTGCAACTATCTGGTGGCGCAGTTTATACAGACAAACATCTGGTCATTGAGTTTGACGTGTCGCCTAGGTTGAGCGCCCTACAAGAAGTACTAGACGAAACTACAAATAAGGTTGTAGTATTTGTTCCATACCTTCACACTATCGACGTCGTCTCTAAGTATCTCGTCAAGCAAGGCGTGAGCAACGAGGTGATACAAGGCTCGGTAAGTGCGACGGAACGCGCAGCAATCATCAACAGATTTCAAAAATTGGAAGACCCGCGAGTGCTAGTTATTCAGCCACAGTCGGCGTCTCATGGCATCACGTTGACTGCTGCGGACACAATTGTGTTTTGGTCCCCGGTGATGTCGGTAGAGACGTACCTGCAATGTATTGGGCGCATCGAGCGTGTTGGACAAAAGAATGCAATGACTGTGGTACATCTGCAAGGCTCTGAAGTTGAGCGCAAGATGTACTCCATGTTGCAGGGTAAGGTTGATAGTCACCAAAGGATTGTCGATCTGTATATGCAAGAGTTGGAGGTCTAATGAATACTGAATCTTTGGTCGAGAGTTATATAGCCGTGCGAGGGCAGCGAGACAAGTTGCTGCGTGAGTACGAAGCGGCTGATATGGCGCTTAAAGCTGACTTGAACAAGTTAGAGATGGCACTGCTTGATATCTGCAACACCGTGAACGCGGACAGTATCAAGACGGCGCACGGTACGGTGATGCGTAAGGTGAACGAACGGTTCTTCTGTCAAGACTGGGACAACTTCTACAGGTATGTTTTGGACAATGAAGTTGTACAGTTGCTTGAGCGGCGAATTCACCAAGGCAACTTCAAGGAGCATATGAAGGCCATTGATGGCGAAGGTTTCCCACCGGGGGTAAGTGTGATGAGAGAGTTTGGTGTATCAGTACGTAAATCCAGTAAGGAGTAGTTAAAATGAGTAACGATATTATTGCAAATCTTAAGAGCGAACTCGCCACCATTCCGCGTGGCGTTGATGACGATACCCGCGCAGTTGCGGGTGGCGGCAGCGGCAATACGTCCAAGCGCATCTCCATCAAAGGCGGCATGTTCCGCAAGATGACGGGTGGCAAGGAGATTGGGGTCATTGAAGACCGTCACATGAACGTGATCTTCGTAAAGATGTCCCACACGCCGAGCCGTACCTACTACACCGGTACTTACAAGGAAGGCGAGAAGACTGCGCCTGCCTGTTGGTCAACCGACTCCAAGGTCCCTGACAAGGAAGTTAAGAGCCCTCAGGCTGAGGCTTGCGACAAGTGCGATATGAGCATCAAGGGTTCTAGTCAAGGCGGTAGCGGCTCCGCGTGCCGTCTGTCGTGGCGTACCGCAGTTGTGTTGCCTGCTGACCCCGGCGGCGATGTCATGCAGTTGGTCCTCCCTGCTACGTCCTGCTTCGGCAAGGAAGATGGCGGCAAATGGCCCTTCCGTCCGTACATTCAGAAATTAGCAGACAACGATATCAGCGCGGGACGAGTCATCACTAAGATGCAGTTTGACGCTAAGTCACCTGTGCCCAAGCTGCTGTTCTCACCTGTTGGCGTTGTACCTGAGGAGGACACTGACACGATAAAGCGTCAGCGCGAGTCTTCGTTTGCTGAGAACGCGGTCAGGTTGAACGTCTATCAGGCTGAGGAGAAGACTGATGTCGCCCCTGCTGCATCTGATGAGCCTAAACTCCGTGAATCTAAAAAGTCTGAATCCCCTCCTTCTGGCGATGTCTCTGACGTTGTCAAGAAGTGGTCCAAAAAATAAGGTGAAGTCATGCGGTCCTATGGTCAAAAGTTTTTGTTAGAGCTGCGAGACGCAGACCCGGCGCGTTTGGGCGTCCAACTGGGCAGGCTGTGTGTAGATGCAAATCTGCCAGCGCTTTATGTAGCTAAGGTGCTGCAAGTGTCTAAGACTACAATCTATGCGTGGTTCCGTGGACAGTACATCCGCGAACAAAAGCGTGCGACTGTAGAAGCCTTCATCACGCTTGTTCAGAAAGACATGGAAGCAGGTGTACTACCGGCAAATACGGTCTTAGACGCTAACATGTACCTGTCAAGTATGGTAGGGGAGCCTGTAGTGCTTTAAGCAAGACTTATCTTTTTTGGCGGGGTGGCCTTCGCCCCGCCTTTTTTATCCGTGGACGTATATGCGAAAAGAATTTTACGAGAAAGCATTACCGTCGCAGGGCTTGTACTGTGCAGCCGGGATCGACCGTGAGGGTCGTACCTACCATCGGTTTGCGGAGTCGCTCAGCGAATTGGAAGACAACATCAATGAACTACAACAGAACAAGCTAAATGTATTTGTAGCGCTTAACAGTTTTAGCCAACGTAGCAGGAAGACGGACAGTGCTTTGTTTTGCAAGACGCTGTTCATTGACTTAGACGTTGACCCTGAGAACGACAAGAAGTATGCAAGCAAGGAAGAAGCCCTTTCTGCGCTTGACGACTTCCTGAAGGTGACCGACCTACCTCCTCCCGTGCGCGTAGATTCGGGTGGTGGTGTGCATGCTTACTGGATACTTGATCAGGATGTACCATCTGCTGAATGGAAACTCTACGCATCCAAGTTTAAGAAGCTGTGCCTTGACCATATCAAGATAGACCCTACGGTCACGGCTGATGCAGCCCGTATTTTGAGATGTCCTGACAGCCTTAACTATAAGAAGGGTACACCTTTAGCAACTAAGCTATTGGATACGGACTTCCAAGAGTGGTCGTTTGCTGAGTTCAAGCAGTACCTTGGGGACGTAGCCAACGAGGCCACTTCCATATTTGATATCTTGCCTAAGGGCATGGACGATGACACCAAGAAGATTGCTCGTATAGACAACTACGAGACTTCGTTCCAAGACATCGCGGTCAAGAGTCTTGAAGGCACCGGCTGCGCCCAGATCAAACACGCATTGCTGAACCCTAAGACTATATCTTACGACGAGTGGTACTCCGCGTTGGGCATTGCCCGGCACTGCGTAGATTGGGAATCCGCAATACACCAACTATCAGAAGACTACGACGGGTATGATCATGACAAGACCGTATGGAAGGCCGATCAAACGCTGGGCGCACCACGTAGCTGCGACTTCTTCGCTTCTAACTGGCCAGAGCGGTGCGAAGGATGCGCGTTCAAAGGGCGTATCCGAAACCCTCTTGGCATTGGGCGGCGATTGGTTGAAGCACCGACAACCGAAAAGATTAGTGAAAAGGACACAATTCGGGTCGAAGCGAATCCCCAAGAAATTCCGCCCTTCCCTACCTATCTCAGACCGTTCATAAGGGGTAAAAACGGTGGAGTGTACTACCTTCCATCTCCTGAGATAGACGATGAGGGGGTAAAGGTACAGCCAGAACCGACGCTGATTTCGAGCAATGATCTATTCCCCATTAAGCGCAAGTACAGTCCCGGCGCAGGTGAGGTGTACGTTATCCGCTTGGTGATGCCACATGAAGCTCGTGAATTTGATGTGTCGATGGAAGTGTTCAACTCCCCTGACATGTTCAAGAAGGTATTCGGCAAAGAGGGCGTTACTCCACCTTCGCAAAAACAATGGCTTATGCTTATGGATTACATGAACAAGTGGGCGCAGTACCTGCAAGCGCAGTCCGCTGCGGACGTTATCCGCAGTCAGATGGGTTGGGCTGCTGATAATAGCGCGTTCATTCTAGGCGGCATTGAGGTGGACAAGAACGGTGCTGAGCGTAAGTCAGCAACATCCCCGCTTGTTAGAAGCGTGGCTAAGATGTTGGAGCCGCGAGGCACTTACGAGAAGTGGAAAGAATGTGCCAATGAACTGAACCGCCCCGACTTCGAGATGCATGCGTTCGCCCTAGGCATGGCGTTTGGGTCTCCGTTGATGCGTTTTTGCACAACAAAGGGTATGACGTTCTGCTACACGGGTAACACTGGTGGAGCTAAGTCCGGTGCTCTTATCGGCGCAGTCAGCGTGTTTGCCTCGCCCAACGATGCTAGTGTGTTTAAGGCGACCGACAACGGATTTGTCATGCGTGCTCTTAACTTTAAGAACATCTTGCTAGGCATTGACGAGGTCAAGGATAAAGATCCAAAAGAACTATCTAACCTGATTCACTCCATCGCGCAAGGCAAGGGCAAGATTCGCATGCAAGCCAGCGTCAACGCGGAGCGTGAACAGGAGTTGTCTGCTGCACAGATATCACTCTGGACTTCCAACGAGTCTATGATCGACAAGTTGTTTGCAGCCAAGCGCAACCCGACTGGTGAGATGGCTCGTTACATGGAGTACCGCATTCCGCGCCCTGCCCTGCTTGACCAAGACCCGAACTGGGGTGGCAAGGTATTCGACCCATTCAATCATAACTACGGCTGGGCGGGCCGTGAGTACATAAAGAATTTAATGCTTATACCAGACGCGGACATTGAACTAGCTATTAGCCGTTGGCGCGACCGCATCGGACAGTCGCGGTTTGGCAGGAACATAGCTTATAGGTTCTTCGAGAACGCTACGGCTGCCACGTTCGCTGGATTGGAGTTTGCTAGAGACTTCAACATTGTAGAGTACGACGTTGAACGAATATTTAACGCCGTGATGCTCCAGTCTATTATTGTGCGGGATAAGACCGTTAAGGACCAGATTGTAGACTACGAGGGTTTGATAACCGAGTATTTCAACGAGAACCATCGCGGCGTACTTATATTTAATGGTGGCGTGAGCACCACGGAAATCTACGGCCCGTTGAAGGGTCGGTTAGAGCTGGACACCGGGCATTTCTATATACCCTCACAGAGTTTTAATAACTTCTTGGTACAAACTTGCAAGGTAAGCACCGAAGAAATGGAGCAAGTCCTGACTAGCAAGGGTGTCTTCTTGGGGATTATTGAGAAGAAGCGCCTGTCTACGGGTTGGAAAGGTGGCACCCTCAACGGCATTAAGTGCTACTCATTTAAGGTAGATACATCCAAAGAGCAGATGGAGAAGCTGATTGCAGAAGCAAGAGCAAAATCAGTTACTAAAGGAACCTGAGTGGATCTTCCCGTTTCAAGGTATGGATGTGGGGGACTCGTTCTTTATCCCTACAGTCAGGCCAGCAGGGTTGATATACGCAGCAGACTCCCGCGCCAAGGCATGCGGTATGAAAGTTAAATCCTATGCCTCGTCCAAGGAAGGACATCTTGGCGTGCGGGTCTGGCGCGTTGGTTAGTCACCCTTTGCCAACTGCTGCGCTCTCTGATACACAGCGGGGGATTGGTACAACCCATTGACGGACTGCATCTGCTTAGTACGACGGTCCAGTATTGACTTGTAAAGCGTATTCGGTCCAATGAAGTAAGGCTTCATTGGGTTCTTTTTGTCAAATTCACGAATTTCCTGTAGTATTTCCCGCGTTTCCTTGCGGTCTTTTTCCATCCACGCGTTAGCGTATCTATCAATCAGTGTTTTACGACGCGTTTCAAGTTTTTTATTAAGGCCAAAACGCCCTGATGCTTCCTCTTGTCCCGCAGATACTTCACTCGGCGTGAAACCTAGAAGCTGCATAAACTCGTTGTACTTAGTCGTGTCTTCAACAATTGGTCTACCGTCCTTAGTCTTAGCCCCTTCAGTGTTAAGCCGAAATGCCTTGAACCCATTGCGGACAAACGACGGGGTTATAGCCTCGATGCTCCGCATGTACTCGCCTTCCTTGAACAATTCGTACCCACGGTCGGCGCTTAGGTACGCACCGTAAGCTGGCCCCATTGCCTGCTCTAGTACATACAAGAAAGGCCCGACCTCACTCATACGCTTTGGGTCGTCTCGCCAAACCATGCCGTTAAAGCCTGTACGCGATGCTATGTCTATGCCGATTGTTTTATTTAGCAATCCCTTAAGGCCAGTTTCACCAAATTTGCTTCTGAGGTAAGCCTTGAAGTCATACGGCTCATCCTCGTCACCCTTGAGCGAGTTAGCCAAGAACTCAACTGCGCCGAACAACGGCATACCTTGCAAGCCAGCAATTAAGAACGACGAACCAAATATGCCGATCAACTGACTTTGAGCAACTTCACGTGTCTTGGGATCAGCGTCCTTAAACGCTTGCTTAAACAACTTGGCTAAAAGATAAATCTGCGCTTGCGCAAAACGCTTAAATGTAAACGCAACTTTACCAATGCCCTGCTGGAATAAACGCGGTCCGGTCTCCGCAAGTGCCGAGCCGTGGGCGTCGTTGACTAATTTGATAGCTTCTTCAATGGCTTTGTCTACGTCGCCGGAAGCTTCGTAAGCAAGATCAAACGCAGCAAGCAAAGTGACTTCACGGTTAAAACGTTCCGAGTTCTGGAACAGCCAGCCAAGGCCGTGAACAACTCGCGCCTTGGTACCGACGTAATCTTTTACACCAGTCTTCTGCAACTCGCTAATTTCGTAACCAGTCGAACGACGAATGACTGAACGAGACACGGCTGCGTTGTACAACTTCTTGTACTTTGCGTCTATATTGTCTCCGGCAGCAAAGGTAAAGTCAGACGGAAACGCTTTTTTACCAGCGTTGTTGGTGTCCCAACCCCCGTTGAAGTAAGTGGACATCGCTTTGTCCATTGCAGCAAAAGCTTTGCTAGCGGTGTACTTACCACCAAGAAGCGGCATGACTATCATCGGCAATTGCGTAGTGTTAATAAGCGCGGACGAGATGTTGCCAGCAATAAACCACAGGTAACTGAAGTAACTTGCTCCATCTACAAGCCAGTTTTTTTCCGGGTATCGGATAAAGTTGACCTGCTTTACCAAGTTGTTGTACACAGCGGCTAGAACTTGA
>Ga0209353_10002370_pt1 | contig 10287 bp, 10 predicted proteins | sample LauGreSpBDMM15SD_2_FD_187561 | JGI IMG/M metagenome (GOLD analysis project Ga0209353, IMG submission 187561) | Freshwater lake microbial communities from Lake Michigan, USA - Sp13.BD.MM15.SD (SPAdes) (version 2) | ecosystem: Environmental > Aquatic > Freshwater > Lake | place: Lake Michigan...
AAAACATAATAAGTATTATGATGAAAATTTCCTTCTTGTTAATAATGATGAACAACCGCCTGCGCCAGAACAAGATAACTCGTCTCATTTAATTACAACCAACACGCCAGCTGCGACTGACGTTGGTTTGCCTGGCGGAAAATTCAGACCTCGCTCCCGAAAGTCAAGCAAAGTATCCAAGCCCGCACGTCACCGTAAATCATCAAAACAAATGCGATCTAAAAAGGCAAATAAAGCCAAACGGTCAAATAAAAAACACTAAATTACAATATGATTTATGCTATGTACGCAAATTATATTGTTTATGCTATTGCAGATAGTATAGTGATCTGTTTAGAATGCGCCAAATGCACTGCCTACCAAACTATTCGCCGCCATTGGTCCCGCATTTCCAAAATCATCCCCTCCATTCGGGCGCATCATGTGGTCATAACCGCCCGAATCCTGTCTAGATGTTACGGTGGGTGCTGGCGGGAACACTCCGCTCTGCACGTGGCTATTGTCTAGATGGTCTGCCTGACTGGGAGAATGCATTGGTTCGCGAGTAACGCGCACGCCCTGCTTGACATTTCCCTTTTTTTCATTGCTAGATGTGCCGTTCCAAAGTTCACCCAAACGGTCAAACATTATGTTCACCTTTAATCCGAGCTTGGTCTGTATGCTCAGTACGATTATCAAGAATGCCAATACAACATTCGTCGCATTTAAGCTTTCGTATTTAAATCCGCTGTATGTGGGGAAATACGTGATTATTCTGTGAATGATTATTACACCACAGAACATTATCGTTAATTGAATGAATATTTCTGCTAAAAGTTCTAAACTTGATTTTTCGGGATCCGCCTCAGGGATAAATCGCTGGATTGCCTTGTTTAATGCAACCACTGGCACTACGCCCATAAATGCATATTGAATTACGTTTAATAGTTCCGCCTGTCCTTCTTCGGTGGTTAAGAAAACGTGCGATAAAAATGTCTTCTTTGCGCCGCCCACTCCTTGTTCGAGAAGTTCCATTATTACTTATTGATATACACTAACGTAATAAAATAATATTTTGTAATTCTGACTATTTCCTAGATAACCTACGCACGACAGTAACTATGTCATACGCGGAAATGATTTAAAAGTTGCTCGTCGGTATTTATTATACAAATGTTGAAGCGCGTCGCAGAGTGCAACAAGTACAAAAATCGCGACAGAAATGCGTCGGAACAGCACGATGAGTACCAATACTTGAATTTGCTTCAAGACATTTTAGATGAAGGTCACAACGAAGTTGGACGAAATGGCAATACACGTTGCGTGTTTGGTGCGGCAATGCATTTCTCTCTTGAAAATGGCAAAATTCCCATATTAACTACCAAGAAAACTGCTTGGAAAACGTGTTTGAAAGAATTGTTGTGGTTCATTAAGGGTCAAACTGATAATAAAATCTTAACCGATCAGAACGTTCATATTTGGGACGGAAATACTAGTGCGGAGTTTCTTGAATCGCGAGGACTGTCACATTATACGCCTGGACGACAAATTGGACCACTTTACTCACATCAATGGCGCTATTGGAATGCTAAATATGAAAATGACCCCGATGCAGATTATACAGGCAAAGGGATTGACCAACTTCAAAATGTTATTGATACTTTGAAAAATCCCGAGACAAGAACCTCTCGCAGAATGGTAATCAGTGCGTGGAACCCCGAACAATTAGACGAAGGCGTTCTTCCTCCTTGTCACGTTTTGTTTCAATTCAATGTTGTTGATGGAAATAAATTAAGTTGCTGCTTAATGCAGCGCAGCGGAGACGAATTTTTAGGAATTTGCTTCAATATAGTCTCGTATTCTTTTCTAGTTTGTCTAATCGCAAAGCACTGCGATTTGGAACCATATGAATTTATCCATTATGGCGGAAATTGTCATATATACGATGACCACTTTGACCAAGTAAAAGAACAACTGACAAGAATGCCATATGAGTTCCCGACGCTAGAAATATTGAATAAAAGGGAAAACATCAATGATTATGTCCTAGAAGATTTCAAAATTAGCAATTATCAACATCATCCACAAATAAAGGCGGCGATGCGGGCATAATGTATCCTATATTTCTATATATACTATATATTGAAATATGAGCAGAAACCAGACTGGATTAGCCAAATATAGACGAGGACGTAAAATCTTCGTTTCTACACCTTACATACAACTGGTTACAAACAATTTACTATTACATTTTGATGCAAATGACGTTAATAGCTATTCGGGTTATAAATATGCTGATCCGAAATGGCTTAATATTGGCACTGGTGGTGCAATGTATAATGCAGATCTATCAGGCAATATTAATCCAGCAATAGATGAAGGTTGGAAAATAAAATCGTTTCGTTTTTTTGGTTATTTTCTAGAAACGCGCGGCGATTTCGATAAACATAACTATATGCAATTTTTACGTCCAACTGCTATGTGTGACGATTTCACTTATTGTGCTTGGATAAATACATTTAGCGGTATCAGCAATGTATTAGTTAATTCGAATGTAATGTATATAATTTCATCATACACAACTAGCATAAACAAATATTTCGGGATTGGTATAAATAATAATAATAAACTATCATATCTTGACAGTTCACCTGCTGGAACTAATATTACTTTAAATTCCACACAATCTATAACTAATGGGGAATGGACATTTGTCGCAGTGACGCGCAATAAAATAAATGGTCAAGTTGTGCTATATATTAACGGTATAGCGGATACAACTGGCACGTGCAACACAGGGACATTAAATAATGCTGATTATATGTTAATGGGTTCTACCACTTATTCTCCAGGCTATTCATTTGCAGGAAACATTGGTACAATTTTAGGATATACTAGCATATTATCAGCCGATGATATTCTAGTTAATTTTGAAAAATTAAGACGCACATATCAAATATAATTGTAGATTTCGCCGCTGTTATTTTTATTTACTTGGTTAAATATGTTTATTACAATAACAACATAGAGAAAAATCATAGTTATACTTTATATTTTACATAGAAATGAGTAGTTCAAATGCTGCTGCTATTCGTCGTCGTGCAGGCATAAACCCGCCAACGCCTACTCCTGCCCCCACCTCAAATCAACGACAATCGTCTTCTGCTTCATCAATGGCATCGTCCGCTCAGGCACAAGACGCCCCCCGCAAGCTAACTCTTCAAGAGGTCATTTCGGTATTTGACAAGCGCATTAGCAAATTGGAGGAAAACGTCAAATCAGCATCGAATCAAACATCAACCGTTACGCAAGCTTCGTCGGACACTCCTAGCAACCTCAACGAGATTTTGGGCGAATTCAATATGCGCTTTGAAGTTCTCGCCGACGAAATTTCTACATTAAAGGATACCATTTTGCGTCTGCAAACGTTCACTATGGACGTGAATAAGATGCTCTTGAATGAGCGCGTCCGAGTTCTATCCGATTTGGGATCCAATATTCAAATGTCCAATGACGAGGCGGACATCAATAGCGTATTCAGTCTGGCATCAGATAATGCAAACGTAGGCATTCAACGAGAATCCCCTACTACGAGCGTTGATATGCGCGAGGAACTCGGTAAATAATTCTTTTCGTTTTACTCTCTTATAACGAAAATATGTATTCGTTTGTAAACAACACAAAAAACAACATATTATCATATACTATAATATGTCGTCGATAGTTAACATTATATTATTTGTAATTGTTCTCGTCCTATATCTCCATATCGTCCAACAATTAAAAACGAGCGAGGATTTAGAAATATATGAAATGGATTATACTACAAATGCCCATTTACAAGAAGTCTGCGATGTCAAACAGCCCGTTCTGTTTGAATACTTATCGGTTTCTCCTGATTTATACAGCGAAATTACTGCCGAAAAACTAGATGCGTGCGGTATATACGAAGTCAAAGTCAAAGACATTAAGGACTATTATGCGGAAACTGACGGCAATTCCCCCGATTACGTGGTTCTTCCGCTGCAAAGCGCCAACAAATTGTTAAAGAGCGATACGCATTCTAGTTATTTCACTGAACATAACCACGATTTCGTAGAAGACGCGAACTTATATCAATTCTTTCACGCAAACGACGAATTTATTAAACCGCCGACCACAGTCGTCACCAAATACGACATTATGATGGGTTCATCAGGTGCATATACGCCTCTGCGATTCCACAAGGATTGTCGCCGATTTATTTCTACGCTTTCTGGCAAAATCACAATTAAGATGACGCCATATAAAAGCAGTAAATACTTATCTCCCGTCAATGATTATGAAAATTATGAGTTTCGGTCACAGGTGAATGTCTGGGCTCCTCAAAAGAAATACAAGTCCGATGTGAGCAAATTGAAGTTTCTGGAATTTGATGTAATGCCTGGATTTATGTTATATATTCCGCCATATTGGTGGTATAGCATTAAATTCTCGGATGGACAAGAGACAATCGTTTCTGGGTTTACATATAATACTATGATGAACTGCATTACAAACATTCCCAATTGGGCGTTATATTACTTACAGCAACACAATACCAAAACACGCATTGCGAAGACTATTGCCATTGAACCTAGTACAATTGCGACTGACGTAGATGCGGTTGTCCCTCCGCCAACCGATGCAACTGTCAGTATTTAGTCACTATTGTAAAGTAAAAATCTAAATAGTATGTAAATGAGTTCTGAACAAAATAATGTTGATCCTGTCATAGAGAATACTATGGTGGTCAATGCCAATGACGGGATTCTCCCCATATACAGCGGCGGAAATAATAATAATAATAATGCTAGCATACCAGATGTCGCCGTAACAGGCCAACCAACAGAACAAATACATCTATCGGCTCCATTGTATCCTGCATCCCCGCCTAATTCTAGGCGAACGTCCAAGGCGAGCGCATTATCTGACGCTTCGCCACAACGTGCTATGGCTATGGCGCGCAGAATGACGAGTGCTGATAGCAAAGCAGATATTGATTGGTTTTCTCAACGCGAATACATAATGTTTAAACACGAATTAGCATCGCAGCGCAAAATCAATAACTTTATTTTGAAAGAGTGCAAGGAGAACAAGCGATTGCTTGATTTAAAGTGTGATGATTTGACCAAAACTGTGAACAATATTCAGACTTCCGTTATTTTCGTTTCAACCCTATCTGGATTCTTGCAAGCTACTAAATTGCAGTTTGGCATTCCGTCGGATTACATTGAGGTGATATCTATTACTATATCTACGTACATTGCGCTCATTTTGTCTATTTCCAAGTATTATAAACTGGACGAATTGAAGGAGCAAATTCAGAATCTCCGTGAAAAATACTCGTTGTTGCACAATAAAATAGAACATAGAATGGATGTTCTCGGTCCTTGGAATAATAGACATCTATGGGAATATAAAAATGCAACCGACAAATTGGCGGAATGGAGAGAGGTTTTGGCTGATATGCACGAACAATATAAGAATATTATTGAAACCAAGCAATCACTAACAACTGAATTTGAAATCATAATGGACACCATTTCTCGTAACAAATACAATTCTATCAACGCCTATCTCAATTTCAATAATCGTACGGAGTTATTTACTGTTCAAACCAAGGAGGCGGATTTGGAGAACACCATTGTATCAAAACAGGTGCATTTCCCGAAACATGCGCACCCCACGATAATACTTCAACATGAGGCGTTGGACAATTGGGATGATGAAGAAAGTGTTGTGTAAATAAGTTAAAGATTTTATGTCCCTTTATGTATATTATGTCCGAACACGAAACATATATGTCTCATATATTGGCAGAACTTCACGTGGGGTATTTGCCTGATCGCACCAAGGCTACCCATTGTCCCGCCGTTGACAATCTGATAGCAATACGTCGGGTTGGGTCTTGTGGGGACATACAAAATAGCGAACAATTGTCCATTAAAAGAGTAGATGCCTCCACGCAAACCGATGTAGCAGAACCGTGTCCCTAATCCTATAAATGTATATATGATATTTTTTATCATATACACCAACCTGCATTATGAAACAGTCAGTGCATTCTTATCTACTTGCACCTCTTTGAGAACATTCTTTATGATTTTCTCTTCAAATTTTAGATCTTCTTCTTTGCCGTAACCTCCCAGAGCTGACTTGTGATACTGGAAATAGTTCTCACATTCGTCGGTTCCTATCTGTTCCACGGCGGGTTTACTATCTTGAAACCATCGCCACAACTCTTTCATATTCTTCTTTGCTACTCCCCTCACCGCTTTCCGCATATGCGTCTTATCGGCGTCGTCCTTTTCCCACTTGTCTGCATTCTTGATGTAGATGGTTTCCCGTTTTAGGTCGGTGCAATGCAATGGTCGGGTATGCATATCCATATCACGGAATCGGTGGGTCATCACGGTTGATATGCCTTCCACGAAACCCACGGTTCCGGTGTGAAGGAAGTCTTCGCGCGTTACTTCAAATGAATTGATGAAATCGTCCATTGTTATCGCATCTTTGCACGTTTCATTCAGGAACACGTTGAGATTGAACTTGTTGTTGCAGTTGGTGTTGTTCGTTGTATTGCCAATTTTGCCGTCCTTGACTGCTTCTAATAAATTGCTGTTATGCGCGTGTTGCTGTTCTAATAACAGTTGGTTTTGGTATTGCTGGTCAGCCAATTGTTTAGATTGTTCCATCATAAGTTCCTTGAACTCTTGATTTTGCTTCAAAAGTTCTATTACGAGCGACGTATCAATTGCTGGGGCAGCTACATCACTCTCTTCTGCGTATACTTGTCTGCATCTGGTTTCATGATATGAAAGCCCGCTGCGAGTTTTATACGATTTTTCACAAGCGGCGCAAGCATATTGCGTCTTGCGATTTTCTTGCGATTTTAATGCGAGTTTTTGCACGTGGTTCATCATCCCTATTGTATGCTTTGACGTTGTCGTATGTTTCTGATAGTCAAACCGATTAGGAGTTATATATTCACAAACATCACAAATATATGTTTTGCGACTTTTTGCGACTTTTTGCGACTTTTCGTCTAAATTCATTCTTACATTAGGTAGATACTTTTCTCTAACTCGTTTCAAAATAAAATACTAAAAAGTATGCTGTGATGTTTTTCATCAAAAAAATAGAATTTACAGCATTATGCTCACATCGTGTTTTTAGAGTCCCCATTTGCGCAAAGTCCCACGAGCCTTTTGAAAAATGGACATTTATTTTTGTCCATTTTCGGCGAGCGATGCCATTTCTTTTCTGGACTTTTATATAGAGTGAATAGAGTAGTATAGTAAAAGTATCCCAGGAAAGTGGGACATATTAGAGGCAATCAATGAAATGTATTTTTATGGCTTACTGATAAAATTCCTAATTGTTTCTAATAATAGTTGAGTTTGGCATTGCTGATTTGCTATTTGTTTGGATTGTTCAGATACAACATCTTTTAATTCTTTAATTTGAGTCAATAACTCTGCAATTGGACTGTCTAATAATTGAGGAAATGGTTGTTGCTCAGCATCGTTGCTAACCATATTTTCGGGCGCACACTTGTGTTTATGTTTGCATAACCCCGACATATGTTTATATATTTTACCGCATTGACACTGATGACCAGTTTGCATTGTTTCGTTATTTTTGATTATTTGTTTATGTTTAGTAGTGGTTAAATGCATATTGTAGTTGCTGTTTTTACTGCATTTAAAATTGCATTTTACACATTCATATGTATTGCAATTGTTACGTGCGGCGGCAACTATCAGATTCGCCGCACATTTGGGTTTAGGCATAGGCTCAATGCTATTCAACGTCGAATTGTGTGAAATAAAATATTCCTGTTCTATTTTGCGAGCCTCATAATGGTCGTTGCAGTGATGGTACGCAATGATATCCATTTTCCAATTGTCCCAACCGCCGCGTTCTCTGATAACCGAATACAACTTGAAGTTATGGTTAGCCGATTTGGGATTGGTGCAACTTTGTTTATGTCCCGATTTTCTCTGAACAAAATTGGTGGTATGTCCGATATATACATCGGTAATGGCGGCGTCCTTGCAAGAAATCTTGTAAAAAAGTGTATTAGAATAGTCAATATCTACTTTCGGCATTGTATTAAAACTGTATTAAAATAGTCTTATATAAATATTATGCCGAGGTATTTCTAAGTCATTTTGACATAATATAACACAAAAAAATCAGACTATACATTATACAAAATGGATAAAATGTCATTTAACGAGATTGGCCTATCAGCATTCACTATGATTGCACTAGACGGACTGTATTTACACACGATGAAAACGCAGTTTTCTGACCAAATAATTAAAGTACAAGGTTCTCCTCTTGTCTTAAAAATATTACCAACCATAATATGTTATATCTTGTTGGTGTTCGGATTAAACTATTTCATCATTAGCAAAAAACACTCGGCATATGATGCGTTTTTATTGGGAATCGTGATATACGGTGTATATGATGCGACGACATACGCCCTGATAACAAAATGGTCGCCCCAGTTAGCATTAATAGATACCCTGTGGGGAGGCATACTAATGTGCACAACCGCGTATATTACATATCGCTTTGCATAGGAGTCTCAATAAAAAACGTATAACATTATGAACACGTTTTTTATTTATTTTTGGTTAGTTTATGTTATAGGCATTTGACGCCAATCTTTTCGCAATATTCCTGCACCTTTTTGTAAGCGTCATTGTAACGGTCAATTATGCCAGGCGACAAATCGTCCTGATAATGACCGCCGCTAGCGTTCGCGACTAGGTTTGATTGAAGGTCAATAAACGCCGACACTGGTCTGCGAATAACACAATTTCGTCTATCGTAAAAGTAATCAGCAAATTTAAACGGTTTATGGTATGGAAGTTGAGCGAGACTATCCAGCATAAGTACGGATGCCTGTCCCAGATATTTATCAAATTCAGTTGTGTATCTTGGACAAAATATCGGGTCTTCGTGAGGGCTGTTTCCACCGCCGTTCTTTCTGTATCCAATGAGAACTTGCTTATATGCGTCGTCTTCCTGAACATATCGGTCAGTTAATGCATAGTTTTCTAGGTGGGAATCAAAGCGTGCCGTTAGATTGGATATGGTTGCAGTTATTTCATCACACTTCGTCTGACGCGTTTCATCTCGTTTAACATATTGGATAAAATATAAATAGTCTGCAATTAGGCCATCCAGCCGTTCGTTTAGTTTGGTTTTAGTTAAATCGTAGTCGTCTATTAAGGCATCCAGTCGGTTTGTTAGTTTGGATACGTTTGCCGTCAAGTCGTCGCACTTTAATTGGTATTTATCGTCTAGTTCGTGGAGCGCACTAATGCATTGTGTACGAATGCTTATAATTCGTTGTCCTATGTTAGCATAATTGGCATTCGCGTCGTCTCGTATGCGAATCATCGTAGATTCGGTTGGTGCGATGGATTGCAATCGCACAACTCTCGTTTCCAGAGCAAGTACGTATTCGCGTAGGGCTGCAGCATCTTCTTCCATTTTACTAAGCATATAATTGTGTCTATTAATATTCGTCTGCGAATGTGCCTCGCATTTTTCTTGTTGTTCGTAAATGTCGAACTTTAATTGGTTCAATTGCCGATTGGTCCAATGGATTGCACACATAAATAACACTATGATAGGCACCCACAAACACGCTATAAACAAGGGATAATCAATGACATAATATTCAGCAGCGTCAGCTGCGGCGTTGACCACATCACTAACCATAAATTCCATATCAGAGCAAGACGACATTTTAAAAGGGGGTTATTTACTTGTATTTGATGCGTTCTCCTATATCATTGAAAATAGTTCAATTTTTTACTCAATTTAGACATTTTATGAAACTACATAAAGTTGTCCTATTATATATGTTTAATTTAGAACAATGCTAGTAAGCCGTTTATTGTCCACGATAAATTCAGGTTATGCAGTCTCTGCGATGTCTGTATTCAAAGGTTCTTGCTATCATAAGATAGACTTTAAAATCAGCGAAGACAGCACTGCAAACAATGCAGTAAAACGGTTTGCAGCATTCAATATCGGGTGTCTAGCGGTGACAGATAAAACAAATGCCGTTGTGGGCGTATTATCTGAACGAGATTATATGCACAAAGTTTCCGCGCTAGGCAGAGATGACACAACTGTTAAAGTGAAAGACATTTGTACTTACACGCCGAATATAATCATAGCAAAAAAAGACGATTCAATTGAACAATGTATGAATAAGATGTTGTTCAAAGACATTCGCCATTTGCTTATTATTGATGA
>Ga0209353_10002375_pt1 | contig 10276 bp, 13 predicted proteins | sample LauGreSpBDMM15SD_2_FD_187561 | JGI IMG/M metagenome (GOLD analysis project Ga0209353, IMG submission 187561) | Freshwater lake microbial communities from Lake Michigan, USA - Sp13.BD.MM15.SD (SPAdes) (version 2) | ecosystem: Environmental > Aquatic > Freshwater > Lake | place: Lake Michigan...
ATAAAAGATATACTTGGAACGAAGCAACAACATCTTGGGATGAAGTAACCGTTTAAGGAAAATGAATGCCTACGCAAAGGATACAATTTACAGAGTGGTTACCAGACCAGCCTACTACGACTGGAGCTTTATTAGAGGCTAATAACGTCTATCCATTAACGATAGGCTATGGTCCATTTCCATTATCTGCTGACTATTCTACTGCTGCTAGTGAAGACTTAAATAGCGTAGTTGCAGCTAAGTTTAACTTAGAGACACAATTATTTGCAGGTGGTACTACTAAACTATTTAAGTTTAACCCAGCTAATGCAGGTTTAGTAGATGTAAGTAAGTCAGGTGGATATAATAGTTCTACACGCTGGAGCTTTACACAATTTGGAAGTACAGTATTAGCATCTAATAACCAAGCTAAAATACAAGCATGGACAGTAGGTGTTTCTAGTGCTTTTGCAGACGTATCTGCTACTGCACCTGTAGCTAAATTTATTACAGTAGTTCGTGACTTTGTAGTGGCTGCTAATATTAGTGGTACACCTAACAAAGTACAATGGTCAGACATTAATGATGAAACTGACTGGACTTCAGGCGGTGCATCACAAGCCGACTATCAGTTGATTGCCGAGGGCGGTAATATTACAGGTATTACAGGTGGAGAGTTTGGTATTGTCTTACTAGAGCGTTCCATTATACGTATGACCTATATTGGCTCACCATTATTCTTTCAGTTTGACGCTATCTCACGTAACTTAGGTTGCAATACACCAGGTTCAATTGCACAATATGGACCTAACACATACTTCTTGGCAGATGACGGTTTCTATGGTTGTGACGGTACTAATATATATAACATTGGTAACGATAAAGTAGACGAATACTTTTACGAAAACATGGCTTTAGCATTACAGGACACTATTAGTGCTGCTATTGACCCAATTAGAAACATTGTAATATGGAATTATCCTAATACTAACGGTGGTCGTTCACTTCTTATCTACAATTGGTTAGTTAAGAAATGGTCTACTGCTGATACTACTTCAGAGTACGTTGTATCACTAGCTTCATCTACTATTGCATTAGAAGGTTTAGATGCTTACGGTACTATGGACTCATTACCTGCTTCACTAGATAGTCGTATTTGGTCAGGTGGTAAATTCTTATTTGGTGGTGCAGACGGTGCTAAAATTGTTACATTTACTGGTGCTAACTCTACTGCAAACATTACTGTAGGTGAAATGGAATTTGGATATAACTCTATAGTCACTAATGCTAGGTCTCAAATAGACAATGGTGCAGTTACTATGGCTATAGCATCACGTAAACAATTAAATGGAGCTGTTACTTATAGTTCTACAGTTACACAAAACTCAGATGGCACATGCCCACTAAGGTCTTATGGTCGTTATCATAGAATTAGAGTAACACCTACAGGAACATGGACACATGCTATATCTGTAGATGTAGACTACACACAAAGCGGAAATAGATAATGTCAAGGGACATGTATCGTAAGTTAAATTGGCAAGGTGGCACACCTCGTGAAGTATCAGAAATAGTAAATAACCTTGTTGAAGGTAAGTCTAACAACACAGGTGAAATTACTTTAGCTGCTAGTGGTGCTACCTCTACAACCATTAGTGATGAACGTATAGGTTTTAACTCTGTAGTATTGCTTATGCCAACTACAGCTACTGCTGCTAGTACAACGTATGCTGAATTTCCTTATGGTGCATGGCAAGATAGCACAACACAGTCAGCAGCAAGTACGACTACAGCATATCCTATTACATTTGATACTGTAGACTATGAAAATGGTATTACATTAGCAAGTAGTTCTCGTTTAACAGCAACTTATGCTGGACTATATAACCTTCAGTTTAGTTTTCAATTATCTAATTTAGCTAACTCTACAGAAGATGTAAATATATGGTTTAGAGTAAACGGTACAAATGTAGCCAAGTCTAATAGTATATTTGGTTTAGCACCTAGAAAAAATGCTACAGACCCATATCATGTTATTGCTGCCATGAACTTTTTTATAGGTTTAGCAGCTAATGACTATGTAGAAATAGTATGGCAAACATCTAATGTAGATGTAACTATAAAAGCTCAAGCAGCACAAACATCCCCTACTAGACCAACAACACCTAGCACTATTGCTACTATGCAATATGTATCTGCTGGAGGTTATTCATCTAATGTATTTGGTGGTGTATATGTAAGTTCTACCACTAAAGGTAGTGCAGTTATTACGCATCCAGCTAACACATTAACAGACAAGACATACAGGTATCTAATTGTAGCGTGATATAATAGTAGGATGATATTACACTATATACCTAAAGATAAGTTAAGAGAACATTGGGACTATGTAAAACATGGTCTTGAGTTAGTTCGTGCAAAAGGTCACATGGAATGGATAATAGAAGACATTTATTGTGACTGTTATGAAAACCGTTCTATGCTGTTTCTAGGCATAGTAGATAATAAACCTGTAGGCTTTGTAGTACTTCAACCTATGGGCAATACACTTCACGTATGGGCTACATGGTCTACTCTTAATGACCAAACATTATTTCAACAAGCATGGCAAGAAATTCAAGCAATAGCAAAACAAGGCGGTAAGGCTAGAGTTACATTCTCTTCACAACGAAAAGGTTGGGAACGTAAAGCTAGAGAATTAGGTTTTAAACCTCAAACATGGGAATTTATACTTTAGAGATATTATATGATTAATTTACCTTTAAACTTTTCTGCTCCAACAGGACAAGTGCAAAATACTTATGCACAACCTGCAAGGACTAATCCTTATTTAACATCATCACAATATAATAATATGCAATTACACACACCTAGTGGATATTATTTTCAAGGTGGAAAAGTGTATGAACCATATACTCCACAACCTATAAGTCAAATTACAAATTATGCAAATACACCTGCAAATGGACCATTTGCTTTTAATGCACAATCAGCTTATGGACCAAATAGTAATATTCCATTTGGTCGTGGTAATGTATCTTATACAACTACAGGTGGTCCAGTAGAAGGTTCTATTCAATCAAATAACCAATACTTTAGACCATTTATGGGAAATGCTACAGGCATTATTAATGGTAATTTATCTATGGCTGCTATGGCAGGACAAAATAATTATCAACCACAAGGCATTCCAAGCAATTTATTTAATTTTTTATCAGCACCAAATATGCAACAAACAAATAATACACAAAGTTCAGGAGCTGGTAGATTTGCAGGTTTACTAGGCTCACCAATCGTTACAACTAACACACAAGGCAAATAATATGAAATTATTACATTTTTTACTTCCATCATTAAGCAACTACTTTACACTATGGGGTGGAGGCGGTTCTGGTGGTGGTGGCACATCTAAAACAACTAATGAATTAGACCCTACTGTTAGACCGTTTGTTGAATATGGTCTACAAGAAGCTAAAGGTCTTTATCAAACAGATACACCATCTTATTATCCTGGTCAAACTTACGTAGGTCCATCTGCTCAAACACAAGCAGCATTACAATCTGGTCAAAATCGTGCATTAGCAGGTAACCCATTACTTCCTGCTGCTCAACAACAACAACAAAATGTTATTAGTGGTCAATATCTACAAAATAACCCATACTTTAATCAAGCATTAGCAGGTGCTGCACAAGGTGCTACACAAAACTATAATGACGCTATTGCTGCTGCTCAAAGTTCATTATCTAAAGCAGGTCGTTATGGTTCTAACGTAGGTGCTGATATTCAAAATAGAGCAGCTAGTACATTAGCTAATACATTAGCAAATAAATACGGTGAACTTGCTTATACTAATTATGCTGCTGAACGTGGTATGCAAAATCAAGCAGCAATGAATGCACCTGCATTAGCACAAGCTGATTATGCAGATATTTCACAATTAGCTAACATAGGTAAGACTGCTGAAGACTATCAAAAAACTGCTCTACAAGCTGATATTGACAGATTTAACTTTGAACAAAACAAACCATATCAAAAACTATCTTCTTACCTTGGTGCTGCTTATGGTGCTCCTATGGGTCAAGTATCTACAACCACACAGTCTGGTGGTGGAAAGATAGTATGTACAGCTATGAACCAAGAATATGGCTTTGGTAGTTTCCGTAACGCTATTTGGTTAGCTCAGTCTAAAGACTTAGACCCAGCATACGAAAAAGGTTATCATAAACTATTCTTACCATTAGTAAACTATGCTTACAAAGCAGGTGAAAAGAATGCCCTACAACGCATTTTAAGGGGTGTTTTAGAGCATATCGCAAGACATAGGACTGCTGATATATGGAAACAAAAAAGAGGTAAAACTAGAGATACTTATGGCATGATTTATCGTGCTATTTTAGAACCTATTTGCTACGTAGTAGGAAAGGTGTAATATGGGTCAACTATTAGTTCCTGCAATGATAGGTGCAGGTGTAGGTGCTGTAGGTGGTGCTGTAACAGGTAAAAACCCATTTAAGTCAGCTTTGCTAGGCGGTGCTTTAGGTGCTGGTGGTGCAGGTTTAATGGGTGCTGGTGCTGGTGCAGGAGCGGCTACTGGAACTGTAGGTGCTAATGGACTTATTGGTGGTGCTAATCTTTCTACTGCTGGTGGTCTTGGTATAGGTAGTGGTGCTGCAGGTGCTTCAGGTGGATTAGGTAACTTTCTTTCTAGTATAAAAGGCATAGAAACAACTCCTGTAAACTTTGGAACTGGTGGTTATGCTTCAGGTATTGGTGGTCAAGCTATTAATTCAATGCCAGTAGGTCAAACACTTCAAGAAACATTAGGTCTTACAATTCCTAAACAAAACCTTGCAGATGTAACTAGCCCAGAAGCTATTGCAAATAGTGCTTTTCGTGGATTTGAACCTTCTGGATTTCGTAATTTAGATACTGGAACAAGTGTTGGAGCACCATTCTCTACTGAAGCATTTACAAGCAATCCATTAATGTCACAACAAATAGCTAACAATGCTGGACAAGTAGCATCTACATCATTTTTAGATAAACTTGGATTAAATAACTTATCAACTATGGATAAAATTGGTTTAGGAAAAATGGGGTTAGATGCAGGCTTTCTTAGCCAGCCACAACAAATGATACAACCACAAATGACTCCTGTTACCAGAGGAAATCCTGAAATGGTATCTAGTCCTTTATATAATGTATCTCCTAATGTAGGAAGACAAGAAGGCAATGAAATTGGCTTACCAAACTTAAAAACAATTATGCCTTTAACAGAAGAAGAGCTTTTAAGATTACAACAACAATTGCAAACAACAGGATTTAGGGGAAGATAACATGGCATTATTTGACACAAATAGTGGATTAGGTGGTTTATTTAGCGGTATGAATATATTTGGAGCTAGACTTCCTGATTATTTAACTGGATTACCAGCTCAAGGAGAAACTCCTGCAGTTCCTGGTTTATTAAACCAAGCTCAACAAGATAAACTTAGAAACCAATCTTTATTATCTGGTGTTTTAGGCGCTGGTGCAACGTATTTAGCACAACCTAAAAATCAAAATATTGGTCTTGGTGCTATCTTAGGCAAATCATATTTAGGTGGCATGCAAGGTGCACAAGGTGTTTATAATGCAGCTACAGAAAATGAAATGAATAGACTTAAAATTCAAAAAGAACAAAGAGACGCACAATTAGACTATCTAAAAGCTATTCCTAATGAAGTTCGTGAGTTTCAATTTGGTTTACAAAACCCAGAATATTTTGCACGTCAGGAAAAATTAAGACTTTTATCACGACCACAAAATATCATTAATAATGCTACTAACAAAGCTATTCTTGATGTTGATAAAGGTACAATAGAAGGGTTAGTTGCAAGTACTAATTCTGCTAGAAGTATTGCAAATCAAACAAGAACTATTAATTCATTAATTGGTAGTCAACCAGGTAGTGGTGCAATTAAATTAACTGCTGACTTACAAAACTTCTTAGGTGTTAATACTCCAACAGCTAATGTTAATCAAGCTGTTCAAGCTATTGCTACTAAAGCTGCTACTGAAATTAGAACACCTGGTAGTGGTTCTACATCTGACTTAGAATTTGGTGCTTATCGTTCTTCTTTCCCAAGTCTTGCAACCTCTAAAGAAGGTAGAGACATTATGGTTAAAATTGCAGAAGCTAATGCAACTCGTAATGCTAAACTTTCTGATTGGGCTAGAAAACAATATCAAGCAGGTACATTTAGTTACGAAGGTCTTGCTGCAGAAGATAACAGATTGGGTCGTGCTGTAAGTCCAGAAATTGAAGCAAGAGTTAAGCAATTAACAGCAACAAGTCCTGGTGCTAATAATCCAAATCAAGGATTATTTAATCAAGCAGACGAAATTTTAAATAGAAAATAAAACTCAATAAGGATATATGATGGCTAGTTCAGCTTCAGATTACGCACAATGGATTATTAAAAACCAAGACAAACAAGGAACGCCTGAGTTTGAAACTATTGCTAACGCATATCAAGCTGCTAAACAACAAGAAGCATCTAAGTTTCAGTTTTCAGGAAAAGAAGCAATTAAAAACCTTCCTGGAAGTATTGTTGAAGAAGGCAAAAATGTAATTGGTGCAATTACACAACCAATTCAAACATTAAAAGGTATTGGTAATTTAGCATTAGGTATAGCAGAAAAAGCTACAGATGGTGTTCAGTCGCATGAAAAATATGCAGATGCTTTAAGTGATTATTATGCTAATAAATATGGTAGTAAAGATGCTTTTTTACAAGAATTGCAAAACAATCCAGCAAGCATTTTAAGTGATATATCTATGTTTGTTACAGGTGGCGCTTCTGGTGCAGCTAAAGTTGCATCATTATCTAAAGTTGGTGCTAAAGCAGCTCCTGCATTAGAAAAGGTTGCTAAAGTTGGAACAGCAATTGACCCATTAAACTTAGCAGCTAATACTGCTATGTATGGTGCATCAAAAGCAATTCCTACTAGCGTAGCGCCTATGATGTATGAAAGTGCAGCTAAATTTTCTACTACTTTATCACCAGCAGAAAGAACTAGAATTACTGAAACTGCACTTAAAAACCAAATACCTTTAAATTATGAAGGTTTAGGTATGGTTCAGTCTAAACTTACTGACCTTGGAGATAAAATGGATAATTTAATTACTAATGCTACTGACCAAAACATTAAAATTCCAGCTACAAAAGTATTAGAAAGTCTTAAAGACGTTAAAAAAACTTCAGGTGGTTTTAAAATTGAAGCTGCTCAAGATATAAAAGAAATTAATAATATTGAAAAGCAGTTTAAAACATATTTAAAACAAAATAAAATTACATCTGTAACTCCACAACAACTTCAAGACTTTAAAGCAGATGCTTATAAACGAATTGATTTTGGCAGAGCACCTGAAAAACCATCCCTTGCAAAAGAAGAAGCATATAGAGCTATGGCAGGTTCAGCTAGACAGTCACTAGAAGGATTTATGCCAGAACTTAGAGATATTAATGCACAATATGGTGCTTTAAGAGAACTACAGCCTAATCTTCAAAAATCTGTAGGTCGTATTGAAAATAGAGATTTATTAAGTCCTTCAGGAGTTATAAAAACTGGTGCTGGTGGAGCTTTAGGTGGTATTCCTGGTGCAGTACTTGGTTTTGGTCAGTCATTGTTAGAGTCTCCTAAAATTAAAAGTAAAGCTGCATTAGAACTATACAAAAAACAAAATCAAGGTCTTGGTATGTTCTTAGATAATAGTGCTAGAAATACTTTAGCAAGACAACTTATAGAGCAACAATTTGAATTAGGTAACCAGTATCCTGGTCTTCTCTCACAATAAGGAATAGTAATGGTCAAGACAGACGTAGAAGCACGTTTAAGTACGCATGAAGAAGTTTGTGCGTTACGTTATGAGCAAATAAACGCAAGACTCAAACGCCTAGAGCAAATACTTTTAGGCACCGCAGGTTTCGTTATTGTTTATCTACTAACTAATGGAATGAAATAATGCAATCCTTAAGAAACTTAGTAGCATTACTTGTAGGTATGTCCATAGGTATGTTATTAGCACTTTCTATGGATGCTAAAGCAGCAGATACAACTACTATCAATTACAAAGGTCAACCACCACCAAGTGCCATTAGCCCTTCTATAAGTGCTTTTAGCCAAGACGTTTGTATTGTTCCTGTTACTGGTTCTGTATCTAGTACATTGTTTGGCGTAAGTGGTGGCTCTGGCTACAAAGACGTTAATTGTGAACGCATTAAACTAGCTAAAACACTTAATGACTTAGGTCTTAAAGTAGCTGCAGTATCTATACTCTGTCAAGACGAAAGAGTATTTGAAGCCATGATACAGTCAGGTTCACCATGTCCTATAAACGGTTCTATTGGTGATGCTGCTAAACGTGGTTGGTATGAACGTAACCCTTCTATATTTAAGAAACTATATGGCGATACATACACGATACCGCTTGTTGCTGACGAGCCTATTACTACTTCTATCCCTACAAGGAAATAATGCTTATGCTTGGTATTGCAACTATACTCCAACGCCTGAAGGTTATATGCTTCCAGGTTCTCTCGTATGTAATGGCATTGAAAACGAAGTTGCTATCAGGGATTACTGGTGTAAAAGTTATGTCACTCATGACCCAATTTGTGGTGCATATCAAGCACCTGCTTGTTCAGACTTGGTTGAAAATCAAACCACAGCTTGTACGTTACCTCATTATAGCGGTGCTGTTAATCAAAGCAGGACTTTTAATTGTACTGCAAACGCTTGGTCACCTTGGACAGAAACTAGCAACAATTGCACGCAAGACCCTCCAACGTGTCAAGCAAGCGTTGAAACTAGACAAGTAGCCTGTCAACCAGAATACGTAGGTTCAGTTACAGAGACAAGAACATCATCCTGTCCTGACCCTTATAACCCATCTATATGGGGAACATGGGTAGAGACAGCTAATTCATGTGTTAAAAGTGCTACAAACGTCACTAACGTATCTTCACCAGTTAGTCCTAGTAGTCCACTTAACCCAGTAAATAATCCACCTCCTGTTGCAGCTCCACCGCCACCAGAGGTTAATCCATTAGCTTCGCCACCACCTCCTGAACCACCTAAAGTAGAGTCAGCTCCGCCTAAGGTTGAACAACCAAAACAGGAAGCTAAAAGCGAGCCAAAAGCAAAAGAAGACAGCCCAAAAGACCCACCAAAGGCTGAACAAAAGAATGAGAGCAAGGATAGTCCTAAACTTGACGTACCAAAGGGTAAAGAGCTTGTACATGGCTTTGGGATAGTCCTTTCTTTAGAAATACTTAACAGACCTATTATACACCAAATAGAATTAACAGATGCTTTCAAATTTGATACGGAGATAAACAATGAGTTCGGAAGAAACCAAAACCTTCAGCTTGAGCTTATCCAGCTCGGCACTTCTGAAGTTGATTTTAATAGCATTGCCAATAGTAGCTGGCTCGGCATACGGAGGCATAACACTCTACAACAAGATGGTTTCGGCAATTGAAGCTGTTGACAGTTTAGACTTAGCTCCTATAGAGTCAAAACTTAATGGTTTAGAAATACAGGTTAAAGCTATTAACGAAAGACAATATCAGTTATCTGAGTCTATTATGAAAGCTAGTGAAAAGTCTTCAGACGCTATTGCTAACTCACGTGAGACTGCTGCTATGGTATCAGGACTACGTAAAGAATTAGAAGCAACCGTAAATGCAATGGATGATAAACTAAATACTGTTAAACGTAGCACAATGAACCCATTATCAAAATGACATTCATTACAGAAAATAACATAGCTAACCTCTATAGTGCAATTATAGAGATGCCTATATTTGATGAATACAAATTACCACCGGCAAGTAAAGTAGACTTTGTTATTGTAGATGATGATAGTATTTGTGGTGAATATCAGCCACCAGAACAAGGTGAGCCGCATGTCATTACTATAAGTGTAGCTAGACATTCACACTTATATCCTGTTTTAATTACACTCTGCCATGAAATATTACATATGGCTGTATATACAGTTTCACCAAAAACAGAACAGTACACAAGTCATAAAGGCTTGTTTCTTAAATTACAAAAACGTGTAGCCAAAATGTATGGCTTTGACCCAAAGGAGTTATAGATGTTAAGTATTCTATCAGGTATATTAGGTTTTGCTACTTCAGGCTTACCTAGTGTTTTAGGTTTCTTTCAGCAAAAGGGTGACCAAAAGCATGAAAGAGAAATGGCTAAACTACAAACAGAACGTGAATTAGAATTAGCTAAAGCAGG
>Ga0209353_10002376_pt1 | contig 10273 bp, 10 predicted proteins | sample LauGreSpBDMM15SD_2_FD_187561 | JGI IMG/M metagenome (GOLD analysis project Ga0209353, IMG submission 187561) | Freshwater lake microbial communities from Lake Michigan, USA - Sp13.BD.MM15.SD (SPAdes) (version 2) | ecosystem: Environmental > Aquatic > Freshwater > Lake | place: Lake Michigan...
TTGGAAAAAAAATAAACGGAAAATCATATGTTCAGACAAAATTAGAAAAAGTTAAAAAGCAGATTAATATTACATTGAATACTCCAGAATCAATCCAGTTAAGAAAAGATTATTTAACTTTTATAAATGTGCTTTACTCAAAATCGCCAGATGCGTTTATTAAACATATGAATATTCTATTGGACGAATATGAAAGTTCGCAAATCATATGCTCACGTAAGTGCATTTCATTTAATGCTCATAAAGGACAAGATATCACAAACTTAATGAAACAAATGACAACTGGTCCAAATTATGGACATGCTGCAAATTTTTGTGTTGGAACCACGGTAGATGATATTGGTAAAAAGGGAATTAGTATGACACTTGTGGATGAATTAATTGACTCATGTGCTAAAATCAATGCACAAAAAGACGAGATTCAGCAATTAATATACATGTGGTTTGTTGGTGGAGAAGAGAAAGAAACTTGGTTAGAACAATTTGACCAAGTTTTGCAAATTATTGAACGTGCTCAAAGTTTATTTAGAGAAACAACCTCTAGTGGAAAACCAAATTATATTTATACAGTGCGTTTAAATAACATGTTGAAATTAAAAAATCCAACACTTTCGCCAAAAGTGCCTTCTCCAAAAGAAGTTTCTCCAAAAATGCCTATAAAACCACCAAAACCAACTAGAAAGATTTTGTCCTCGATAAAATCATCTCTTAAAACCAGAAAAATGTTGCCACCAATTAAACCGCCAAAACCAACTAAAAAAGCAATGTCGCCAAAAGCAATGTCGCCAAAAGCAGTGTCACCAAGAATGGTCTCGCCAAAAGCAGTGTCACCAAGAATGGTCTCGCCAAAAGCAGTGTCACCAAAAGCAGTGTCACCAAAAGCAGTGTCACCAAGAATGGTCTCGCCAAAAGCAGTGTCGCTCAATAAAACTCAAAAATGCGGAAAAGGACTGCGCTGTAAAAAAGGATTTCATTGTAACAAACATACATCAATTTGCGATGAAGTAAAAGCTAAATAAGAAAACAAAAATAAAATTATAAAATCTATCGACATTGTATGTTGATTGTAGCCATTATAACTATGATGTTGTTAGATTTTACTTATATATATCTAACAAAAACAATCTACGACAATCTGGTTCGAGCCATTCAAGGAACTGACCTAAAAATAAAAGTCATTCCCGCTTTGTTAGTATATGTATTTTTGGTAGGAGGACTTTATTATTTTATATTGCTTCCAAAACGACCAATCATGGATGCCTTTATTTTAGGTCTTGTTATGTATGCTATGTTTACTTTAACCAATTTAGCCATATTAGATAAATGGACATACAAGGTAGCCATCATGGATTCTTTATGGGGGGCTTCTTTGTTTGCAATGACTACCTTCATCACATATAAATTATCTAAATGAATATTATACGTATGAACATAAATCATAAAAGTCGAATGGTTTACGGTTCTATTTTGTTAGTATTATTGGTTATTCTATATTACTATTATACTCGGATATATGAAGGGTTGACCATTACAAAAATATCTCCGAAACAAATGGAAGCAGTAAAAGCAGTCCAAGCTGCAAAAATTGCAACAACAAGACCAACAACAAGACCACCACCCCCTAAAACGGCTGCCGAAATTCAAGCAGAAAAAGAAGAAAAAGAAAAACAAGCTGAACTTAAAAAGCAAGAAGAAATGACAAACCAAATAAAACAAATAAAAGAATCGTATATAAATTTTTATAAATTATTGTCAGACGAGAATAAGGATGAAATAAATAAAGTATACAATCATTTTATTGAAAATGTCGTTAAAGACGATTATCCTCCATTTAAATAGATGTCCTCAAATAACCTAGAAATAATTCTTTTCTATATTTAAGAAAGAAGATGTCTAAAGATTTTTTACTAACCCCCGACGACAATCGCTTTGTTATGTTTCCCATTAAAGATGATAGTATTTGGAAAATGTATAAGAAAGCAGTTGATTGTTTTTGGAGGGCAGAAGAAATTGATTTATCTAGAGACATTTGGTCGGACCTAACAAAAGACGAACAGCATTTTGTGTCTATGATTCTAGCTTTTTTCGCGGCGAGTGATGGAATCGTTCTTGAGAATTTAGCATCCCGATTTATGACAGATGTTCAATTGGCGGAAGCACGAGCTTTCTACGGATTTCAAATTGCAATTGAAAACATACATAATGAAAGTTATAGTCTTTTAATTGATACTTACATCAAGAATGCAGATGAAAAACATATTTTATTTACCGCATTAGAGCATTTCCCGTGCATTAATAAAAAGGCAGATTGGGCAAAAAAATGGATTCATGATAAGGAAAGCACATTTGCATCTAGATTAGTGGCCTTTGCATGTGTGGAAGGCATTTTCTTTTCTGGCGCATTTTGCAGTATATTTTGGTTGAAGAAACGTGGTCTATTGCCGGGACTCACTTTTTCCAATGAACTAATTTCAAGAGACGAAGCGTTGCATACAGAATTTGCCATTTTATTGTATACCAAACTAACAAGTAAAATAAGTGAAGCACGAATTCATGCAATTATTTCGGAAGCAGTCGAAATTGAGATTGAATTTATATGTGAAGCATTGCCTTGCAGATTGATTGGTATGAATTCGATTTTAATGACACAATATATTAAATTTGTGGCAGACCGATTGTGTCTTCAGCTTGGATATGAAAAAATATACAATGTTTCAAATCCATTTGATTTTATGGAACTAATTAGTTTGGAAAGCAAAAGCAACTTTTTTGAAAAAACGGTAAGCGAGTATGCGTTAGCCACTAAAACAAAAGGAGAAAATACGTTCAGTTTTAGTGAAGATTTTTAGTTTATACGAATTTAATATCATGATGTGGAGAATTGTATAAATTTATATGCAATGGTTTTAAATTGTATTTAACAATACAACTGTTCCATAACTCATTTAAATTTATAAAATCATAATCATCCATTATTAATATTGTTCCTTTTTTGGACAATCTATATGAATTTACAATGTCTGAAGATGCAATTTCGGTTGAATGTCCACCATCTATATGTATTAAATCAAATTGATTATTAACATTTTGCAGTGTTTTTGTGCTATCGCCACAAATAAGTTTTATTCTGTCACCAAATGTTTCTTTTATTTTTTCATAACATGGTATTGTATATTTGTGTTCGCATAAATCAAAACAAGTAATGCATACATTTGGATTTGTCATAAGAATCAACAACGTTGAAAACCCAGAATTGAATCCAATCTCCATGACATTTTTAATATTTTTATTTAATACTAAATTGCTTATATTTTTTGTTTTATTTAAATATACATTTGTATATTCAAATGTATGATGCAACATAAAAATATTTCCTTCAAGTCTTTCATTGCAATTTACAATAATTGGCAATAAATAATTATCAATATATTTTTTAGTTTTGTCAATATTGTTGGTTATAGTAAACTCTTTTATTCTATTTAAAAAAGAAGTCATATTTACTATTTTATGTTGATGCATACCAGGTCCTCCTGGAAAATGATGTATTACTTTGTTGCTATGAATATTATCATCATTATTTACAGCAAAATTTGTAAAAATTGTATTATTATATAAATTATATTTGAAAGCATTGTATATTATATATGGTTGGTCATGACATGCAAAATTATATGGTCTATTTATCATGTCCCTTTTTATTTCATGAAATAAATGTTTTATTTCATTGCAATTATTAAATAACAATATTCCACTTGTAAATGCAGTTTTATCATCGTAGTTATTTATTTCTGGACCAAACAATACTTTACCAAAATGACCAGACATACAATCAATTTTGCTTTCTTCTAACACATATAACACATTTTTATTACAAATGTCAAATACAGCATTTATATCATCTTTAATTATTATATCTGTGTCTAAATAAAGTATTTTATTGTAATTATTTATAACGGATAAATCAAATAAATCTATTCTTGCCTTACATGCTTTTTCAATAGTATCATATGTGTCATTAATTTCAAATATTATTTGTGTTTCATTAAATAAATGACTTTTTTTAATTTTATTCATAAATTCAGTAGATGTATAAACTAAAATATGCATGTTATTATTTAAATTTCCATATATAAATATGCTTTCTAGCATAATATAAAACATATTTACGTATTCGATTTGATTAAAAATACATACAAAAATGCAATTCATTATAATTAGATTTAATATAAAATATAAATTAATCAAACGTAGATATAAAATTTGTAAAATTATTTGAGTCCACCCATTCCCATCCGAACAATATTATTCTGTTTTTTTTGAAAAAGTTTCATTTCTATTGGTGACAAATCTTTTTTCTGATCTCTTAAATCGTGTTCTTTAAATTTATGGTCAGATGGTCGAGTTAAACATTCAAATGAAGAAATGTTAATTACATAAATAAATGGATTATTCACTACATTTACATTGTCTGCTTGGTTAGTTGATTCATTTGAAATGTCATATGTTAGTCCAAAAATAGTATTGAGTCCATCTACTCCATTGTCTTTTATTGCCTTGGGTTTGGAATCTTCTGTCACAATTCGTTTAATTCCTTCAAATAATTGCAAGATATGTTGGTCGCCTATTTGATAGAATTGATTACGGTCAATCGTTAATCCCATTTTGAAACATCGTTGTTGCAATACGTTGTCTTCCATTCCCCATCCCCAATAATTGGGATATCCATTAATGCGTTCAAAATCTGCCCCTTTAAAAATAACAATTCCTCCTAAAGCAAAATAAAATCCATAAACGTGTTTAACAAGCCCATGAGTTGTAGAATAATCTATAATTTTATTGAATGGCATTGTATCGACATCATTAAATATAAAATCAATATTTAAATAATCATTTGGGTATTTGTTTTTCATGGCTAAAAACCCAATATTTTTAGTTGCCCCACGATTAAAAGGTCTATCATCATCTTGATGAGAAAAATAGATTTCATAATCTCCCGGATTTTCATCTTCTAACAAAAAAGACATGTAGTTTGAAAAGAAGAATTTATGTTGAACACGGTTACGGTAGGGGATAATAAAGATTTTCTTTGGACAAGTGGAACAAGAACAAGAAGTAGGAACAATTTCTTCAATTAATAAGTTCATATTATTTTACACTATGAATATTTATTAATAATAACGGCGGGAATTAAATTGGCCGTCATTGTCTCCATCTTTTTAAAACACTTATTGATTGTAACTTCGCTTATTTCACTGACAATTCGAATGTCATGTTTACTAACATTTAGTTTGCACAATTGCGAGATAAAGTAAACAACGCCAGCGGCAATAGAATTCGGGGTATTCTCGGGCATTAAATTAGTTCGCTCAATTTTCATCGAGACAAATTTGCACAATTGTGTTAGTTCAGAATTAATGTTCAATCGACTGCAGTATCTTTCAATGAAAGCATCCGGAGTTGTTTTGCAAAACACCGTTTTTTCAGAATTGTCTAAATCTTTCTCTAAATTATTAATAATGGTTTGCGCATTTTTGCATCCCTTTGTCGCACTTTTGGGGTCTAAATGAAATATAGTTGCCAGCTCTTTCACTGTGCGTGGATAATTGTTAATCCGACATGATATGTAGATGGACGCCGCAATTAATCCATCTTTATTGTCTCCTCTAAATGTTTGGTCGCATTCAGAAATACGCTTATGGTATTGAATTGCATCGTCGATAATTAATTTGGGGATTCCCGCCATTTGAGCCATAATGGTGATTTGTTGAAATTCATCGTAACGCGCTTTTTCACTATAAGGCATAGATTGCCACTCTGTGTATCGTCTGATTTTTCGCATCTCATACGATGAAGACCCCATGCAAATGACTTTGCACCCATAAGAAGACTCCATCAAAAGTGGGTTAATTGGCATTCCACAACGTGTAGGGTCTCCAGATTGATTATCGTCTGCGCCGTAGTATCTCCATTCCGCGGTTTGGTCTAGAATGTCTTTATAAATAATGCCACATGTTTTGTTAGTGCATGCAAGAAATCCTTCTTCCGAAAAAGCAAGTCGACTGTCACACTGTTCACAGTTTTCTCTATTTTCACCCGTTCTATATAAGCACTCAAGCGGGTCCACTGGTTTTTCCGTGCTGACTTCTGTTTCAAAAACATTCCAAAGTGCCGCTTTATGTGCTTTTGTTACAGTAGGGTAACTATTTTTTTTACTTCGATTATGTTTGTTATTGGTGACATTGTTAGTTGTTAGTTGCAACATAGTTGTATAGGTATATAATGATACGATTGGTTTTAAGTAGTATTAATTCAATTTTATTATTCAATACAATATATTAATGGGAAATATTGCATTGAATGAAATGGCATCCGAGTATATTTTTAATATGAATGAAAAAGATATGGAGGATTTGAATGATGTAAAAAAATGCAATGAATTAATTAAATCACTTGCTAAAACAATTGAAAAAAAAGCCACCATTTCTGATGTTAAAACTGTATTTTCTCAAATGCAGACAAACAAACGAGATATAACTAATGTGCATATAGACATTGCCACCTTTTATGTCAAAATTGCCCATGTTTATGCCGTCATTCTGAAAACAATGAATCCAACTCATAGTATATGTGCAAGCCGAATGTTTACACATGAACCAACTAACAACGGACTTTCGGAATTAGATATGCTGTATAATGATTTTAAATATGATTTAGACAGTGGAGAATTTAAGGGCCGTTCTAACAAAATGAATAAATTATATAATGCCAATCTGGAAAAATTCTATCGAGCATTTACTGGGTCACCCACAATGGATTATACAATTAAATCTTTTGCGGACATTCCTATTAGTTCATACAATCAAAAATCAAACCCCATTGCATGTGAAAATGTGGATTGTTTATTTGAAAAGTATGCCATTAATCAATCAAATGGAATTCGATATGCGAGCAAAGCTTATTCAAAACTAACAAATATATTGGAGGAATTATTTATAAAAAAGAAAATAAATCCCGCATTAACGGAAAAAAAACTGGCGGACATTGTTATACAAGCTCGCAAAATAATTATTGAATTATACATAGAATGCGAAACGTCTTATGAAATAGGAGTTCAGTTGTATGAAGCCATCTCTAACAAAATTTTGTTAGAAACATTAATAGGACAGCAAGATGAATTGCACAAACAAATAATATTGCTTAAAATTAAATAATTTAAATGTCGTAAAACAACTGGACTACTTCAATTGTTTTATTGGTTCTGTTACTCGGATTTGACCAATATTCAATTTGTTCTTCGAGTGAGTTTAATCGGTTTGCCCATTCTGTTTGTTTTGATTTTTTTACGGCACAAATGCCGTTCTTATTTATCCCCCAACACGAAGTTACTTTTTTACTGTCTACTATATATTCATCTGGATTAAATCGGATGAACACGATTGGTCGATGACCGACATCTTGCGAAAGCTCCATAATACGTTTGTTTTCACACGAGCAATCATAATCAATATGTTGATTTTCATCTACTTCAACTATTACTACTTGATAACCTAAATCGAGCAGTAAATCGGGACGTCTTTTAGAACATCCGTCTGAGATTTTTTTATCGGCAATCCAATTGTAGGCTGGATACTTGTTTTTCACAAACTCAACTACCGAGTATTCTTTGGTTTTGTAATTTCGAGTCACGGGTTTGTCTGGAAACAAATTTATATAACAGAACAAACAATATCCATCATATTTATCGTGAACTCTTGTAAACACCATTCGCTTTGGCACGTTTTGTCTTTGACATTGACCATTGATTCCGATTTATGAGAAGCACAATACAACCCAGATGTTTCTTCTGGTAGATTATAATTTGCTCTTATTTTACATCCTTCAATGAATGCACATTTTGTCTTTGACATTTACCATATTTTCTAATTTATGAGTTGTGCAATATACTCCAGTTGTTTCATTTGGTGCATTGTAACATGGAATAATTTGACATCCTTCATGTAAACATTTTTTACTTTTTACATTTACCATATTTTCTAATTTGTGTTCTGAACAATATAATGGCTTTATTTCTCCTTCTACATTGTAGTTTGCTCGTATTTTACATTCTGACTGAATGCAGATTTTATCTTTTACATTTACCATATTGGGGTCTTTGTGAGCAAGACAATACAATGGCTTTGTTTCACCTTCAACATTGTAACATGGAATAACTAGACATCCTTCATGTAAACAAGAATGGCTTTTTACGTTAATCATATTTTCTAATTTGTGGACAGAACAATACAATGGGTTTGTTTTTCCTTCTAGATTGTAATTGGCACGGGTTTTACATCCTTCGTGTAAACACATTTTATCTTTGACATTTACCATATTGGTGTCTTTGTGGGCAAAACAATACAATGGTTTTGTTTGTCCTTCAATATTATAGCATGGTCTAATATGGCATCCTTCATGTAAACAAGTTCTGTCTTTTACATTAATCATTAATTCTAATTTGTGGACAGAACAATATAATGGCTTTATTTCACCCTCAACATTGTAGTTTGCACGGGTTTTGCATCCTTCTTGTAAACACATTTTATCTTTGACATTCACCATATTGACGTCTTTGTGAGCCAGACAATACAATGGTTTTGTTTCGTTTGGCACATTGAAGCACGGTTGAATAATACATCCATCTTTTTTGCACATTTCAGATAATATACAATTTATTATTGCTTATTATCTAAATCAATTTTTTATTAAATATAATTTACTGAGCGCTTGCTGCAGCCGATTGACTGGCAGCCGCTGATTGAGCCGCTGAGGCCGAGGCGGATTGAGCCATCTTGGCAGCAACAGAGGCTCCCTTTGTAGCAGCCATCTGAACAGCCATTTTAGCATCTTTGGATGCCTTTGCAGCACGCTTGGCAGCAAGCTTTAATTTATTGACAACCATCTTTGGGGCCTTCTTGGAAGCACCCCCTCTCTTAACAACTCTCTTTTTCATACTTCCTCGTCTTTTCATACTTCTTGCCATTATACAATATACAAACAAAAAAAATATAAAAAATGCTAAATTAATTGTTTTATTTACCAAATAGTATCGGTGGATGGCCAATACATTTTATCTCCCTTTTGAATATTATAAATGGCCCTAAATAATTCCAAACGAGACAATGGACAATTAACGCGATATTTATCCATCGGATGGGGATTAATTTTTAATTGGGATTTAATTGCTTTGTCATATATTTTTTGACGCGCTTGAACCGCAATATAAACAAAGAACCCTTGAAACGAAAGAGATTTAATAGGAACATTGTCATCGTTCTTCACTTGAAAATCTCTTAAATATTCTACACAAATGGCTAAGCCAGAAATATCGGCTAAATTTTCGCCGGCACTAATGGACCCATCCATTTGAATTCCATCGTATTTGGCAAAAGATTCATATTGTTGATTGACATCTTTCACTTTTGCATCAAATGCTTTTTTATCTTCTTTTGTCCACCAATTATGCAGATTTCCTTTATGGTCAAATCGGCATCCCGTGTTGTCTAAAGAATGTGATAATTCGTGGCAGATAGTGTATCCAATATGTGCTAAATTATATTCTATTCCTCTTTCATCTAAATCAATGAAAGGTTTTTGCAAATAAGCTAAAGGAACGTAGATTCTGTTTTGGGTCGCCGTGTAATACGCATTTACCACATATGCTTGGGTTCCTACCAATTTGAATGGCTCACTTGACCAGTCGATAAATGGAATGTCTAAAGGTTTTTCTCCATCTAACTTAATAAATTTTGCATGACGCCATTTGGCCAATTTGAGTAAATTTCCCCATGCATCATTGGCTGCATAATCTAACAAGGGGTCTTCGCGTAGCACTTGGGGAGAACCAATGACTAAATCTAAATGTTCTAATTTCATCAATGCATATTTTTTGGTGGCGGGAGATAGCCATGTATTGCGTTTTAGTTTTCGCATAAACACACTTTTCAAATCATATGCTAAATTGTTTACGTAATCAACGTGGTCTTGTTTGCGATTCTTTTTCACGTATTCATTTGTTAGGTGGGTGTTAAAACAAGCTGCTAAACCAAAGACGGGTTGCAATTGTCTGGGCATGGGAATGGGATTACCTCTAACATATTTTCCATGAAACTCAAAATGAATATGAGACCATTCATCGCTAAATCGAATCATTTGTCGCAAGAAAATGTAATACCAATATGTTTTCCATTCTGGAGTCTTCCATTTTTCAATTAAAAGGGCGGACCCCGCTTTTAAG
>Ga0209353_10002377_pt1 | contig 10272 bp, 12 predicted proteins | sample LauGreSpBDMM15SD_2_FD_187561 | JGI IMG/M metagenome (GOLD analysis project Ga0209353, IMG submission 187561) | Freshwater lake microbial communities from Lake Michigan, USA - Sp13.BD.MM15.SD (SPAdes) (version 2) | ecosystem: Environmental > Aquatic > Freshwater > Lake | place: Lake Michigan...
GAATCCCCAAATTCAGCTTTAAACTTTTCTAAGTTTTCTTTCACCATAGGATCATCTTCACAGTGAAGTGCAATCAAGGTTTTCACTTGGGTAAAAATCTTCTCTAACGCCACAGCATTGTCAACCAGCATATCGCCTGTGGAAGAACCCATAAAAATCTTTACCCCACAAACTTTTGAAGCGTCAACTTTAAGCAACTCTTCCAAATTATTATTGGTAGTACCCATAAAAAATGAATAGTTTGCCAGAGAGACTTCAGCAGCACGGCTATATTTTTGTTCTAATAAATCAATGGTGGTGGTTGCAGGAACAGTATTGGGCATTTCCATAAATGAAGTTACCCCACCAGCAACCGCAGATTTTGCTTCCGAATAAATATCCGCTTTATGGGTCAAACCTGGCTCTCGAAAATGAACTTGATCGTCTATGGCACCGGGCAACAAATATTTACCAGTAGCATCCACCACTTTAGTCACACCAATCGAAGACAAATTTTGCCCTATTTTTACAATTATACCCTTATCAATCAGCACATCAGCAATTACAATTGTGCCTTCATTAACAATACTTCCATTTTTAATTAGAACTGCCATATTTTCTATATTTTTTAACAACACCGAAATCCAAAATTAAAGATATTTCATGTAATAAATTGCCAATTTTTATTGATAATTTAGAGGTTCGTATAAATAGTTGTGAATTATTTTATTTTGAGATTCACCAAATTACAACATCAGGAACAAACGAATATTAAAAGTTCATCATCAGTGCTTGATATTCAGTATTGTTTGAATAATTAAAAGTCTGTAAAACAATTGTATGACAGTATCTGAATATGCCATAAGGTTAGGAGTCGCCTTTGCCATGGGCTCCATCATTGGAATTGAAAGGCAATGGAGAGAACGGATGGCAGGATTAAGAACCAATTCTTTGGTTTCTGTGGGATCGGCTTCATTCGTTTTAATCGCCATGCTCACTTCCAACGAGCAAAGCCCTACAAGAATTGCCGCTCAAATCGTTACTGGTATAGGATTTCTGGGTGCAGGCGTAATTATGCGCGATGGACTCAACATCAAGGGAATAAATACTGCCGCTACTTTATGGTGTTCGGCAGCAGTAGGTACATTGGCCGGTTCGGGATTTTTGAAAGAATCATTTATGTCTACAGTAGTTATTTTTGGAGCCAATATTATTTTAAGACCCATTGCGCACCACATGAACAAAAGACCAATTAATTTTTCTGAATTAGAATCTACGTACAGGTTTACAATCACCTGCAAACCTCGAGAAGAAAAAGATGTAAAATTCAAGTTTCAACAAGCCGTTAGTCAAGAAGGCTTAAGAATTGATACGATGAAAATCAAGAAATTAAAAATTTCAAATGAAATAGAAATCAAAATTGACATTCCCACCATCAGCGTTAAAAGTGAAGTTGCCGAACGTATCGCAGGAATGATTAGCAACAACGAAAGTATTACTGCCATTGAGTGGAAAATTATCATTGGTGGTTCTGAGTAAGGACGTAATGGTGCAATTCCTTCAAAATCATTTTCAAATCAAATCACTATTTATTCTAAATAATCAAGAGTAAATGCATGCAAACCAAACTAATATTTTATATTTACAATTATAACCAACAATTATTCTGTAAAAATACCATAGTAGCAACAATTACAAAATTTTATTTCAAATGGAATTTGAATCAATCAAAACTAAAATTGAAGAATACCAACGTAAAGGGCTAAGACTATTTACAACTTCTTCCTTTCAAACACATAGCATTGTGTTGTTGCACATGTTAAGTAAAATTGATAAATCAATTCCAGTGTACTGCATCAATACAGGATATCACTTTCCTGAAACCATACGTTACCGCGATGAGGTAGTAAACTTACTGGGTTTAAACCTGGTCAATGTCACTTCTCAAACACCTAGGCACATGCAAAAAGATGCTGAAGGAAGACTGTTATTTACCTCAGATCCAGACTATTGCTGCTTTATCAATAAAGTACTTCCAATGGATCCGGTATTGGCTAACCACGATGTTTGGATCAATGGCGTTCGTGCCGACCAAAGTGCTGTGAGAAAAGAATTCAATATCGAAGAAAAAGCAAAATTCGATACCATCCGTTTTCATCCAATGTTAGACTGGACTGGAAAAATGATCCATGGTTACCTTAGAGAACACCATATCCCCAAACACCCACTTGAAGATCAAGGCTATATGAGTATTGGTTGTGAACCTTGCACCCGAAAAATGACTGCCGATATGGTGGAACGCGAAGCAAGATGGTATGGTTTGAATAAAACAGAATGTGGTTTAAATACTGAATTAGGTCAGAAATAAAGTTTTCATGTTATCGAGTTTTCAGTTATCAAGTTTTCTTAAATAGAATTTGAAAACTTGATAACCGATAACTTGAAAACCGTAAACTCAAAGAAAAATATGAATGTACTCGTTACTGGTGGAGCAGGTTATATAGGCTCAGAATTAGTGTATCAATTATCAAAACAAGACGATGTCAAAAAAGTAGTGGTTTACGACAATTTGAGTCGTGACAACTTCAATCTTTTCAGCAGCCATAGCAACAAGATTAATAACTCAAAAGTCAGTTTTGAACATGGTGAATTGTTAGATTCCCGTAAACTACAAAAAGTACTGAAAAACATTGACGTGGTTTTCCACCTGGCAGGCAAAGTTGCTCCAGCGTATGCAGACATTGATTCTCATATATTTGAACAGGTAAATCACTGGGGAACTGCCGAATTGGTGTATGCGGTTGAAAATTCTAAAGTAAAAAAGTTTATACATTTAAGCAGTACAGCAGTTTATGGAGCGTCAAAATCTCCATTGACTGAAGAGGCTATCCCAAACCCAAGAAGTTTTTATGGCACCTCCAAATTACGCGCTGAAGAACATGTATTGCGTCTTGGACCTAAACTAAACAGTATTGTATTGAGATGTGGGAACGTTTATGGCTTTTCCCCTGCTATTGGATTTGAAACGGTAATCAATAAATTCATGTTTGATGCACATTTCAAAAACAGAATTTCCATTCATGGCAATGGAAATCAGGCAAGAGGATTTATTCATATCAATAAAGTAGTTCAAACTTTATTAAAAACTGCCTCTTTAGATATTCCATCCGGCACATATAACCTTTCGGATAAAAATATTGAGATCCTAGATATTGTAGATGTCTTAAAAGAAATATATCCAAGTCTGGAATTCATATTTATCAACCAACATTTGAGTATGAGAGATTTGCGGATTAGCAGTGAAAGCAAACTAAAACAATATTTCACCCTGGAAGACAGTTCTTTAAAGGATGAGTTATTAGATTTCAAAAGTAAATTTTCATTCACCACCATATTTTAAATCATGAATAACGACCCCGAATTGAATGGCAAATACATGGGAGTTATCTCCAGTGATTTTGTAAAAGTAGCAGACTTTTTAAAAGATGCTGCCTACCAAATCAAATCAAGAGGATATTCTGACTTCCCAATATTCCCAATTTGCAGACAGCATACTGAAATTGGTCAAACACTTATCCCAAAAGGACATTTAGATACCACTTGGAATTACAACATCTCTTTTATAGATGAATTCATTCAGCGTGAATTGATTACCAAAGAAAACTCAGAAGAGTTCAAAGCTGTATTTAAGGATCCTGATGAGTTTTGTTGCTTATTTGTAATAGATTACGACTTTACCAATTTCGTTTTCATCCCTTATCCTGAAGACAATTAGTACAGGGTACAAAGTACTGAGTACTGAGTACAAAGTACAGGGTACTGAGTACAGGGTAAAGGTACAGAGTATTAAGTACAAAGTATTAAGTACAAAGTGCAGCGTATTTATTAATACGGTAAACTCCTTACTCTAAACACTAAACACTAAACCATTTTCTTTACTCAACACTCAACACTCACAACTCAACACTCTAAACTCTTTACCCTAAACTCGTTACTCTGCACCATTTACCCTGTACTCCGTACTCTGTACCTATGAAAACCAAAACACTCATCTCAATCGTTGGCCCAACTGCAATTGGAAAAACTGCTATGGGTGTACTTTTAGCCAAACATTTTAACACTGAAGTGATATCAGCTGATTCGAGGCAGGTTTATAAGGAATTAGCTATTGGGACAGCAAAACCAACACTGGAAGAAATGCAGGGCATTAAGCACCATTTCATAGATTCACATGGCATCACCAATCATTTTAGTGCAGGAGATTTTGAAAAACAAGGATTGACGCTACTTGATCAATTATTTTTAAACCACGATGTGGTCATCATGGTGGGAGGCTCTGGATTGTTTGTTAAAGCACTGACTACAGGCTTTGACGAAATGCCTGAAGTAAATGATCCATTGAGGTTAGAACTGAATGCTCAATTTGAAAGGGAAGGCTTACAACCCCTACTCATCCAACTCGAAAAATTAGATCCTGAATATTTCCAATTTGTAGACAAACACAATGCTCAACGCGTGATAAGGGCTTTAGAAATTTGTATTTCGTCAGGGAGAACTTACACTTCATTCAGGGCGGACAAAGTTAATCCACGTTCTTTTCAAACCATTTCTATTGGTTTAAATACATCTCGCGAGCTTTTATATGAAAAGATAAATCTTCGAATGGATTTGATGCTTGAAGCAGGTTTGGTACAGGAAGCAACGAGTATGATGCACTATAGGAACGAATACGCCCTGCAAACGGTAGGTTATACTGAAGTTTTCAATTTTATCGATGGGAAATATGATTTCGAAGAAATGGTTAACCAATTGAAACAGAATAGCCGGCGGTATGCCAAACGCCAACTTACCTGGTTTACAAAAGACAAAAGCACTTCATGGTTTCAACCAGGTGATTTTGAAAATATCATTCTACATATCAATACTATTTTAAAATAATTTTATTAACTTGTGAATAGGTTGGTTATTTAAAGCTGGATAATTCAAAAAATCACACACACACCTACGACAAAATTCTATGAGAAACCTTCTCGCCTTGTTATTTATTGGACTATCATCACAAATCTCTTTTTCTCAATGCAACTTTGCTTCTATTGAAAACAGTGCAGAAAGTAAAATTGGGAAATATATCGAAATAAAAACTTACCAATTCGACGTCAATAAACTCGGGAGTTCGAAAGAAATTGAGTACTCGTATGTTTTAGGTAAAGACAAAGAATATGTTTTCAGCATTAACAATGAAAACACCCCCAACCCAAAAATCATTATAACACTTTACAATAGCAACAAAAAAGCCATTGCTTCCAATTACAACGAAAAAGCAGGAACCTATAACAGCACTTTTTATTACAAATGCCCTGCAACTAAACTTTATTACATTACTTTCACCGTAAAAGATGAAAGCACCTGCGCAGCGTGTGTCATTGGTTTTAAAGCTACTAATTCAGAAAAAGTGAATGCTCAAAAATGGTAACTTTTTTTAGTTATGCGTTTTTAGTGTTGAATGTTAAGTAAAAAAACTTGATCAATAAACGCTCACTGTGAGTTAAGATTGAATATATAGTTTCGAGGAAAAATACTAAAAACTAAACACCCACAACTCAACACTAAATAGCGGTATTCAACACATTCATCGTCCGCTCCAAACCGATTGTTGTAAAATTCAACACACCTTCTACAACTTTATCAATCAAAAGTCCTAAGCCAGCTTTTTCGTCTTCAGAAAACTCACCCAAAACATAATCCACCTGTTTGCCTTTTCCAAATTCACTCCCAACACCAAACCTGATTCGAGCATAATTATCAGCACCTAATACCTCCTGAATATTCCCCAGTCCATTATGTCCACCATTACTCCCTTTGGCTCTCATTCTGAGTTTACCAAAAGGCAAAGCAATATCATCCGTAATTACGAGTACATTTTCCAATGGAATTTTTTCTTCCTTCAACCAATAATTCAACGCTCTTCCACTCAGGTTCATATAAGTCGTAGGCTTGATGAGTACGAGTGTTCTTCCTTTATATTTCAACTCAGTCTTAAATGCCAATTTAGCAATATCAAACTTCCCCCCCATTTTTTCAGCAACTTCGTCTAATACCATAAAACCTATATTATGACGGGTAAACTGATATTCAGGTCCAATATTTCCAAGGCCGACAATGAGGTATTTCATAATTTATTGCGTTTTAGCATAAATTTCAAATTCGTATTTTGTAAAATGTAAGATGATTAACAAAACCCATGTGAAAGTTTAAATTAAATCGATAAAAGCACGAAATACAAACTACTTTAACTAAAAAAAGCTTCCCGAAATTCGGGAAGCTTTTGATTGAATACAACTTTTTGACTATTTTTTCTTTTTACCACCGGCTGCTGCAGCTTCTTCAGTTTGCTTACCTCTAAGTGCACGAGGAATAGCAACAGAAACGATTGGCAATGAACCTGGGTTCAAGATTGTAAAGTTGGTTAATTTCACTTCAGATACACGAGCAGATTTACCCAAATCAAGTTTAGTAACATCTACATCAATAAAATCTGGAAGGTCTTTTGGTAAAGCCAATACTTTAAGTTTTGGTTGTTTCACCACTAATTTACCCCCTTTTTGAACTCCAACAGAAACACCTGAAGTGCGGATTGGAATTTCAATTTTCACTAGTTTATCTTCGAAAATTTGCAAGAAATCAACGTGTAACAAAACTTCAGAAACTGAATGAATCTGTAAATCTTGTAAAATTGCTTTGTAAACTGTTCCGTCTACGTTTAATTCAACAAGTTTAGCTTCTTGTGTATACACTAAGTCTCTGAATAAATACATAGGGGAAAAGAAATGCACTTGCGAATCTCCACCATAAAGTACGCATGGTACGTTACCATCTTCTCTTAATTGTGCAGATTCAGCTTTTCCGAGATTTGCTCTTTTAAACCCTATAATCTCAATTGATTTCATAGTAAATTGTTTTTAGTTAGAATTATGATATAAATAAAGAACTGATTGATTCATAAGTATGGACATTGCGGATAGCTCTAGCAAAGAAATCAGAGACGGTAACGACCCTGATTTTGTCCGATTGATGTTTTAATGGAATTGAATCAGTAACGATAAGCTCTTGCAATACTGAGTTTTCAATATTTTCATAAGCTTTTCCTGACAATACAGGATGCGTTACAACGGCACGAACACTGTTTGCGCCTTTATCCAGAATGATTTGAGCAGCCTTACACATGGTGCCACCAGTATCAATCATATCATCGATTAACACCACATCATATCCTTCAACATTTCCAATTAACTGCATAGAAGCAATTTCATTAGCCCTTTTGCGGTGTTTATCGCAAAGTACTAAATCTACTTCTAATATTTTGGCAAATTGACGAGCACGTCCTACCCCCCCAACATCAGGAGAAGCAATCAGTAACTTGTCTAAATTTAAAGATCTTAAATAAGGAACAAATACAGTAGAACCATCTAAATGATCTACAGGGAAATCGAAAAATCCTTGTATTTGACCAGCATGCAAATCGCAAGTCATTACACGGTCAGCACCAGCAGCGTTAAGCATATCTGCCACTAATTTTGCAGCGATAGCAACTCTGGGCTTGTCTTTTCTATCTTGACGGGCATAACCATAATAAGGAATAACTACTGTTACATAAGCAACAGAAGCACGTTTTGCAGCATCAATCATCAATAGCAATTCCATCAGGTTATCAGAGGGAGGAATCGTTGATTGAATTAAAAAAACATTTGCACCACGTACCGATTCATTATAACTTACAGACAATTCGCCATCACTAAACCTCGTGCACGTTACAGAACCTAATTTAGTTCCATAAGCTGCAGCAATCTTTTCTGCCAACTCTTGGGTAGCTGATCCAGAGAAAAATTTTATAGAAGAATTTGAGAAAGAGTTATTCTTTTTCATCTTTTTTTGAACGAATTGAATTTGAATAAAAAATGCCTTTTTCTTATATTGAAAAAGGCATTTCGAAATTTGTTGACCGACCAGGTCTCGAACCTGGACTCTTCTGTACCAAAAACAGACGTGTTGCCAATTACACCATCGGTCATTATTACCCTGTTTGGGAGTACAAATATAGGAATCATTTTTTAAAGTGCAAACAAATGCAAAAAGTTTTTACATAAAAAAAGACACTGCCTTTTAAGTTAAAAGCAGAGTCTTTATAACGTGCATGTTAGGTATTGAATTTTAATTAATAAGTACCGATAACCGTTTGGGTTTCGCCTTTTCTATTCAACCAATTCACTTTAAATCCTGTAGCATTACAATTATTTACCGCATTTCCACTAGCATCAACACCAAAAGTTACTGCTACTTCTTTCACCAAACCTTTGTGTACTTTTTGACCACTGATTGGTTTTGGATCATTTCCACCACAATCTTTGAATACAATTGGATTGGAGATAATGCAAGTAAAAGGAGTCCCTTTTCTTGTGGTTCCCAATTCAGCTAATCCAGTACCAGCAGCTCCAGCAGTAGATACAATTAATCCAGAGTCATAAGTAAATGTTCTGGTTTTTGTAATTGACCAAGTTTTACTTGTTCCATCCTCAAAAGTAATTTTTAGATCCGTCGCAACAATCGAATGAATTACAGTATCACCTACTTTAGTTACATCTTTCAACCTGCCTCCTGTAACGTTTGTGATGGTTTTAGTACCGTTAAAGGTTACACTTTTTCCATTTCTTGTTACTTTCAAGGTATCAAAAGTCAACGTTAGCTCAGCATTTTTGTCAGACCATTTTGTCCCTTTAGTTAATACAGCAGTCATTTTACCAGACTTTATTTTACCATCAACTGAAATCCCTTTATATTTGAATACAAAATATTTATTGCCCCCAACCGTCTTTGAGCTATCAATATCACAAGCGCTGCTTGCGCCATACAATCTCGCATTAAGCGAAGAACCTTCCAATAATTTATTGGCATCATCCACCGCTTGATCTGATTCTCTTTGTACAGAAGAATTATCTCCGGACTGTTGACTTAATTCAGAATAATCAGGTTCAACATCTTCATTTTTTTTACACGATGAAAATAACAAAGAAGCAGAGATTGCAATGAATGCGATGTTTAAAATTACTTTTTTCATGATTAAATTATTTATATGTTTTTTTGGTTTTGAATTATGATGCTTGGAGTTGCAATCATTCGCATGGTTTAAAGCTAAACTAAAAATAAACAAAAAAAATTACAACAAATATCATAAACGGCATATTAATCAATTAATTACATTTTAATATTTTTTTTAATTACTTTCAATGATTCATTTAAAATGGAATAATGATTTGCTTCCAAAACAGTTAATTGTACTCTTTTTGCTTTTGTACAAAACCATTTCAAGTGTTTCTCTTTTATAATTTCATCCTGTTTGCCCAAATAAATATTTACAGAAGTGTAATGTTTTCTTATTTGGGTGGACAAATCGGTTAAGGGTAACTTAATATCTTTAAAAACTGACCAGCAATTATAAAGCATTTCTCTTTTGGCTTTTGTATCTAAATTTATTAAAACAAAACTATAGACATTTTTAGAAATCAAACCTATTTTAAAGGAGATATAAGGCAATAGTCTAAAAAATGACCATTTTGATAAAGTAAACTTGAGTACACGCAACATCAACTTATTTGACGTAAATAAAGTATTCCAAAAATCCTCATAAAGTCCATCAGGAGCAATTAAATAAATTGATTTCACTCGAGTGGGCATTCCTTCATAAGTGAGTAATGCAAATTTACCCCCTAAGCTATACCCAATCAAATCAAAGCTTTTCAATTTGGTTTGCTCGATAAATTTCATAAATAAACTAAGCCAAAAAAAATTATTTAATTTCTCATTCGATTTCCAGACACTTTTCCCATGAAAAAAAAGATCAACAATATAAAATGTATGGCTTTCTAATAAACCCGCTGTAAGAGCATCAAAAACAGCATTATTTTGTGCATAACCATAAAACAATATGACCACATTCTCACCTTCCCCAATTTTCTTATAAGCCAATATGGCTCCACAGTGCTCAATTTGTTCCATTATTTCAGCTAAGAATTATTTTAAAAAATAAATGACTAATTTAGTAATATTTAGAACTTGAATCTAATTTTTATTTTCATCTGTTAACCCAACTTGCAGTAAATATCAGCTAAAACCCTGATTATCTACAATTAGCTCTTTTCGATGTGGGATTTTCAGGACTACAAATTTATGTTTTTGTTTATAATTTAATGCTTCATAAATAGCTACTAATTTAGGTTCTGGCAGGGAGCATGTTCGTTT
>Ga0209353_10002383_pt1 | contig 10253 bp, 23 predicted proteins | sample LauGreSpBDMM15SD_2_FD_187561 | JGI IMG/M metagenome (GOLD analysis project Ga0209353, IMG submission 187561) | Freshwater lake microbial communities from Lake Michigan, USA - Sp13.BD.MM15.SD (SPAdes) (version 2) | ecosystem: Environmental > Aquatic > Freshwater > Lake | place: Lake Michigan...
AAGTTAAAAAGAAAACTATATGAAGTTTAAATGGACAGGCTATTGGAAGCCTACTCCTAAGAAGATTAGGAAGATTGCTGATGCTATTGTAGCTGCTGCTACGTTTAGTGGTAGTGCAGTTGTACTTAATGGTCACCCTTTAATAGGAACCATTATTTTTGTTTTAGGTTTCGTAGCAAAGGTTGCTTCTAACTTCTTCCAAGAAGATGAACCAGTAAAAAAGTCTAGAAATGCAAAGTAAACATTTATACCTAGTAATTATTGCTTTGGTGGCTGTTGTTCTCTTTCAAAGGACTGGCTGTACATACATTCCTGCAGAAGCTTCAAAACCAATAATTGACACTTTCATAAACATTGTAGAGGTACATGATACAATCAAAGGAAAACCTGTGTTTATCAAAGCTAAAAGAGATACCTTATGGAGAGATAGTTTGATATTCCAACCAGACACAAACTATGCAAATCTTCTTAAGCAATACATAGCTCTAGGAGACTCTCATTTTGCTAAGAACATATACAAAACAAGCTATGAACTAGATAGTTTTGGAACTGCTAGTGTAGTGGATACTGTGTCAGCTAACAAATTGACAGGACGTTTAATAAGCTACAATCTAAATATACCTACTAAGACAATCACTGTAACTAAAACTGCTCCTCCTGTTAAACAACTTTATATAGGGGGAGGACTTTATGGAAATCCACTTACAGTTATAAAGTCTGTAAACTTAGGGGTTTTGTATAAGGACAAACAAGACAGAATCTTTGTTGCTTCTGTTGGTTTTGATGGTCAACCAATCTATGGGTTTCAATCATATTGGAAAGTTAAACTTAAATAATGCCAAGGAAATTATTCATATCTGCAGGGCATGGTGGATCTGATGGAGGTGCTGCTCATGGTGTTTACATCGAGAGAGACCTTGCTATAAGCTTTAGAAATGCCCTAGTTAAAGAACTAACTGTATTAGGTGTACCTGCTCAAACAGATCCTAATACTAATGCTTTAGCTAAGACACTTGCTTTTATCAAAGGTAAGTTTGGGGCTAAAGATATCCTTGTAGATATACACTTCAATGCTGGTGGAGGCACTGGTACTGAGGTGATTGTTCCTAACGTAAGTAGTTCTTTTGAAAAACAATTAGCTCAGCGTATAGCTGATGTTATAAATACAGTTACAGGATTGAAGAAGAGGGGGGGAGGGGTAAAGACTGAGACAGATACAGCTAGAAAAACTCTAGGCTGGATGCGTCCTAACTCAGAGAACATACTATTAGAGATATGTTTTATAGATAACAAGACAGACATGGCTGTCTACATAGCAAATGAACTTAAATTAGCTAAAGAAGTAGCTAAAGTATTATCTGATTTCTCAAAAATATAACCAACATGGCAAAAGCAAAAGGAGCATCAAGTGCTAAAAAAATCAGCTTTGGAAAACGCAAAGGTGGTAAGGCACAAAAGTTTAAAGGTCCTAAAGATAAGGCAACAAAACCTTACAACAGACAGGGCAGATAATAACTAAAAAAGTTAAAACACTTATAATTAAAATTGTTATTGTAAATTATTGACTCTCATTGTTAATAATAAAAAGTAACATATCTTTGCTAGATTATGGCTATACCAAGTAGACAAATAGGATGGGGCACAACTGACAACCTGTTGTGGGAAATCTCTAAACAGATAGAAGGGATAGGTTGTGTAGTGGCATGTGGTTCTGGATCTGGTTCTGGAACTTCTGGTTCTTCAGGAACTAGTGGCCTTACAGGTACATCTGGTTCATCTGGTATTACTGGAACAAGTGGTCTTACAGGAACTTCTGGTTCTTCTGGATTGTCTGGTGATAGATATTACACAGAATCTGTTTCATCATTTACATTAGGAACTGGCGGAACTATAACAGTTGGCACAGGACTTGCTTACACTGTAGCTCAGGACATTATCATAGCATATAATTCTTCTAATCACCAAGTTTCTATGGTGATTTCTTATGATTCTGGAACAGGAATATTAGTATTTGGTGCTCCTTCAGAAACAACAGGATCAGGAACTTTTAGTGACTGGACTGTGAATCTTAATGGAGCAGCTGGTGGAGATGGATCTTCAGGGACAAGTGGATCTGCAGGAACCTCTGGTTCTTCTGGTTTAACTGGTACATCAGGATCTTCAGGTCTTAGTGGTGCTTCAGGATCAAGTGGATCAAGTGGAACAGCTGGAACATCTGGAAGTGCAGGAACTGCAGGTTTAGCAGGAACTGCTGGAACATCTGGAATTAGTGCTCCTTCTACAGTATCTTATGGTTTATATGCTCAAACTGCTGATAGCACTCCTGTAACTGCAACTGCTGTAGAAACAACAATAATAGGACCAGGAGTGGGTGGATTATCTGTTCCTGCAAATGGATTCTCTATTGGAGATTCTTTTACTTGTTCATTAGATGGTATGATGTCTTGTACAAGTTCATCAACAGTACAGATTCGTGTTAGAACAGCAGCAGGAGCACTTCTTGCTGACACTGGAATAATTGACTTAGCTGCTGCAACTGATAAACCTTGGATAATGAATTTGTATTTTACAATTAGAACATTAGGAGGAGCTGGTACTGCGTCACTTTCATCTGGAGGATTATTTTCATATATTAGAAATGGAGGAACTCAATTTGAAGGATATAATTTAAGCACAGTTAATACCACTACGTTTGACACTACAATAAGTAACACGTTGGTAATCACTGCACAATGGGATAGTGCTGATCCAAGTAATTCAATAATTTCTAGAAACTTCACTCTTACAAAAATATATTAATATAATGGCAATACCATCAAGACAAATAGGCTGGAGTACAACAGATAACTTGCTTTGGCAGATATCCAAGCAATTGCAATATCTTACGCAAGTGGTAGCTCATCCTCCAGCGTCTACAACAACTACTACAACTACAGCTGCTCCTTAATAAAGAGAAAACCAACAAACTACATATATGAAGGATCTTAAATTTATCTGTGCTCAGCCAGATGATGTATACTACACATGGCAGGTACATCTATGGTTGGAAAGTTTAAAGAAGCTTGGACACTCAGACAAAGCAATTGTTCTAGTGTACACACCTAGTTTTAGAGAATACAATGGCAAATGGGAGAAGATCATGGAACTGTATCCAGAAGCAAAGTTTGCTTTCTACAAGGATACAGGAGATGTTAGTCAGTATTTAGGAGTTTATATTCCTATTCTACGTCCATATTGCTTAATGAGATATTTCCAGGACAATCCTGACATGGTGACCAAAGCAGTCTTTTATTGTGATTGTGATGTTATCTTCACAGAAAAGTTTGACGTAGATAAGTTTAAAGATGATGATGTAAACTACTTGTCTGATACAAATAGTTATATCAACGCTTCATATTTTGATAGTAAATTAAGAGATGTCTTATTAGATAAGGTGGATGAGTACCAAACTAGAGATGTCTTAGCTGAGCTTACAAGCTTAGTGGGTATAACAAGAGAGATAGCTGAAGCTAACAATGATCACTCAGGAGGAGCTCAATACTTCCTTAAGAATATAGATGCTAATTTCTGGAAGAAGGTGATGAATGATTGTGTTTTGATTCGTGTATACCTTCAGAACATAAACAAAGAGTTCTTCAAGGATGAGAATAAAGGATTCCAAAGCTGGTGTGCAGATATGTGGGCTGTGTTATGGAACCTTTGGCTTAGAGAACAAGAGACAAAGAACATTCCTGAAATGGAATTCTGTTGGTCTTCAGATCCTATAGAGAAGCTTGATAGAACAACTATATTACACAATGCAGGTATTACAGGACAAAACAGTATGGGATGGCCTGCGTTCTATAAAGGAACATACCACACTGGTAAAGATCCTTTTTTAGATACACACATGCTAAAAGTGCTTAGTGATGAGACTACTAAAAAACATGCTAATCATTACTACACTCAACAACTGATAGAAATAAAAAACAAATATAATTTAAAATATTAATTATGGCCCAAAACACAAATCGCCCTCTCAAAGCCTATGTACGCTTTGATGGTACTGGAAGAATCGTTCCAAGTAGCCTAATTCTAAGAAGAAAGAAACCCAAAGTGGGTAAATGGGTAGAGATCCCAGCTTATGAATGCTGCAATTACGTTCCTACCACTACCACTACAACTAGTAGCACAAGTAGTACTACAACAACTACAACCACTGCTACTCCAACAACTACTACAACAACAACTGAACCTCGTTAAACTTAAATAAACATGGCAAATAGCAATAATAGATTAAAAGCATATGTACGTTACGATGGTACAGGACGTGTCATTGCAGGCAGTTTGATCTTACAAAGATTCAAACCAAAGGTGGGTAACTGGCAAGAGATAGATGCAAATGAGTGTTGTAACTATGTTCCAACAACCACTACAACTACATCTACTAGCACTAGTACTACAACTACAACAACAACTAGTCCTGGATAATAAAAACCAACTACAATGGCAAAATCATTATTCCCTGATGAGATGATGAAATCAGGAGAATTAAACTTGGAAACAATAGCTGGGAAGCTTACATATTTTCATGAGCAATTACATCTATTACATTGGCAAACAAAGAGTTATGCTGAGCATCAAGCTTTAGGAGGATTGTACGATTATGTACATGATTTCAAAGATGGTGTAATAGAAAAGCTTATGGGTTATACAGGTAAGCGTCCTGGTGTATATAAAATAGAAGCATTAAGTGGTGCAGACTCTAATTCAGTTGTCACAGCACTTATGGACTTCTCTAGTAACTTAAAGAGATATGCTGAATCAAACAGCTATCATGATATAGCTAACCTAGCTGATGCCTTGAGTGGTGAAGCAGCTAAAACTAAATACTTATTAACCTTGTCTTAATGCAAATTAACAAGAAATTCTTTCCTGAGGTGATGCAAGATAATGAAATAGCTTATTTTGCACACCTTGAGGGAATTATATCCTCAGTTGATGAACTATCTACGTTAGAGATTACTAAAGCTCCTAATTCGTATCACTTTAGACTAGCACCTTCAGTGCCTATGTACAATGACATGTTGCTAGAAGAAATCTTAAAGTTTCATAATATGTTCAAGATTAGACTGAGTCTAAGTAAAAGTATCAAAAGTTCAGCAACAATAGTATTTGAAATAAATTTGGAAGATACGCAATAAACGCATATCTTTGTGACTAAACCAAAAAATAATTATATGTCAGAAGTAATCAATTTTGAAGAAGTTCAACAAGAACAACAAGGTCCTAAGTTTGATCCAAACAAAAAGTATACATGGAACATGGATAGTAAGTTTGAATTAAATGGACGTGACTTTGGAATGTTATTAAACGCAATGCGTGCAGTTATTAATACAAAGGAAGCACAAACTATTTTACTAGCTAAAGAAGCAGGAGATGTTCTTGAAAGTACATTGGCTGCTGCAGTTGAAACTGGTGTAGTAGTTGAGGTTTCAGAAAACAAAGCTAGTTTATAATGGCAACAGTTAAGAAAACAATTAAGAAGGCTCAAACAGGTAGAAAAGTACCTGATACTAAAACAGTAGGAGAAGATCTTAGTATATCAAATGCTGTAAGAAGACTTGCTAAAAATCCTAAAGATCCTGATAATGTAATAAATCAAGCTATGAGACTAAACCCTGTTACTCAACTTGCTAGAGCAGGTGCAGAAGGTTTTACTCGTATTGGTGCAGCTCTTGGTAATAAAAATATGAAAAAAGAGATTGCAACAAGAGATAGTACATACAAGGCTCAAAAGAAAGAGTTACAAAAAAAGAAAGCAGGTGGTATGCTAAAGCGTGCTGATGGTTCATATTCTAAAAGAGGATTATGGGATAACATTAGAGCTAACAAAGGATCTGGAAAGAAACCTACAGCTGCTATGTTGAAACAAGAAAAGAAAATAAAAGCTAAAACTAAAAAATAATGGCAAAGGTAAAAAAATCTGGAATGGGTAGCATGTCAGGATTGATGGCTTCTGATAAGCGTGTAGGTCCTGTAGATCCAATGGGTGCTTGGACTAAGGTTCAAGAAGCTACCTTAGCAGGTGCTAAAGGCAAAGCTAAGTTAACTATGGATAAAGAATTAGGTGCTACTAAGATGAAAAATGGTGGACGTTCTGAAAAGCAATTTGGTCTTAATAAGAAACAAAAAGCTACAAAAGAAGTGAATCCAGCAGGTTTCAGAAAAGCAGCGTTAAAGCGTGAATCTGAATTAATAGAAAAGCGTAGTGGTGAGATGGCTCCTAAATTGAAATCTAAAAAGAAGTAACATCATGGCAACTGCTAAAAAGAATTGGATTCAAGATGCTGTTAATCCAAAGCATAAAGGATATTGTACACCAATGACCAAAGCTACATGTACTCCTAAACGTAAAGCTTTAGCTAAGACATTTAAAGCAATGGGCAGAGCTCGCAAAGGTAAATAATATGGCTAAGATACCTAAGACAAAAGTTTACAACCCACAGAAAGCTGAGGCTTATGTAGGTAAGAGAGTCCTTAAAAATGGAGACACTCTAACTTCTATCAAAGGAGCTATCACTCCTGTTCCTAATGGTCATCTAATTAAAAAAGATGGTACATCATTAAAGAATGGTGGTTCTACACCAGCTTGGCAACGTAAGGAAGGTAAGAATCCTGCAGGTGGTCTTAATGCTAAAGGTGTTGCTTCTTATAGAAGAGCTAACCCAGGAAGCAAACTAAAGACTGCTGTAACAACCAAACCTTCTAAGCTCAAAGCAGGATCTAAAGCTGCAGGTAGACGTAAGTCTTTCTGTTCTAGGATGTCAGGTATGAAAAAGAAACTAACATCTGCTAAGACAGCTAATGATCCTAATAGCAGAATCAATAAGTCTTTACGTAAATGGAATTGTTAAAATATTAAAATATTTATAAAATGAAAATGAAGAAAGCACAAGCTGGTATTACAAAAGCAGCTAAAAAAGTAGCTCCTAAAATGATGGCAGGTGAAATGACTGGCAAAATGTATAAGAAGTCTGAACTTGATGAGATTGGTAGAAAACAAGCTGCAGAATTAGATAAAGTTTCTATGCTTGGTAAAGCTGCTATGGCTAAGAAGAAAGCTCCTAAAGCTCAAAATGGTAAAGCGTTTGGCATGTTATCAGTGAAAGCTGGTATTGACAAAAACCCTAATCCTACAGCTGCAGACAGAATTGCAGGTGCTAAGAAAATGGCTAAGTTTGGTAAGAAGGTAGTTAAGAAAGCATCTTACGGAAAAATGATGAAAGGTGGTGGTAAGTGTAAAAATGGTTGCTAATGAAATCAGCTAAAGTAAGTGTTAAACAAGCAAAGTCAGTAAAGCCAATGACTGCAGGGAAAGCTAAAGGTTCTGGTAAACCAAGACCTGCACCTAAGGTGGCTCCTCCAAAACCAGTTGATGGTAATTATATGAAGGAAGCTGATACAAAGCTTAGATTGAGAAGTAAGAATTGGCCTATGAAACAAAAGAGGTTATCAAAATAATTCCCCCCTATAGTCTCAGTATTATAGGTCTGCTCCCAATGGGAGAAAAGAAAAGCCCCAATTAAGGGGCTTTTTTTATTTCTTTACTCCCCAAAAATATAAATCTTGAGGCCATGTTTCTCTAGCAATAAACTCATGCTCAGAGAAATGGTTTTCCATATCTATTTCTTTACGAACATCTTGTTCTGTAAGATTCATGTAGTAGTCATTCTCAATCTTTGATGTGAATGGAGAGTCTTGAGGACTAGTTCTACGTGTGCCATGCTCAGGTCTTCCTGTAGTGGCACAGCTAAATAAGAACACTCCTCCTGGTTTAGTTAGATTGATACAGTTTTTAATTGTATCCTTCCAAAACTCATCATGTTCAAAACACTCAGCTGATATAACAATATCAAATCCTTCATTGTCTTTGAATTCATGTCCTCTACACACAATGTCTACATTCTTACCTGCACCAATATCTACACCAATGTATGTGTAATCTGTAAATAGATATCTGTTGTTTCCATTGATATCTAATGAACCAATGTCTAACACTCTGCAACCTGTAAACTTCTCAGGAAATTTATTCTTTACATATGTCATGAATGTTCTCTGTTCTGGATGTGCCATTTTATGATTTTAAATAGTCTTTTAATAGTTGTGAGTAGTTTTTTTCCCAACAAGGATTAAGATGAACGTTCCCTGTAGGAATTCTTCCCATAGTTCTTTCCATTTCAATGTGAGCACTATGTCTTTGAATAGCATTAAGTTTACCAGGTTTATCATGACCTTGTCCACTCATGTGATATCCTCTTCCTCCCCACATATAGAACCAGCTAGCGTCTTCTTTAGGTGGTTTGGCAAACAGTCTACCTCCATGCTTATGTAATGTTTCTATGAACGTCATATCATATCCAGCATTTTCAAGAGGATGTCCTCCTATAGCTTTCCAAGCTGACTTTCTAAACACAATACCAGAGTTACCTATCCAACCAACATTTTCAATACCTGTGATATGACACAACACTCCTGTCTCCCAATGAAGAATGTTAACTTCTTCTGTCATATACTTAGCTACATTCTTTAAGTGGTTTGGTAGGGCTACATCATCATCGTCCCATTGACATATGATTTCTCCTTGACATAAGTCTGTAGCATAGTTTTCCTTCTCTCCTATAGTTTTAAATGTCTCAGATAGATTAACTATCTTGATTTGAGGATGCTCAAATATAAGAGTTTGTAAGGGATAATCATTTACTATGATGAGTTCGCATCTATCCTTGGGATAGTCTTGCTTGAGGAAAGATTCTACACTCTCCTCAAGCGTACTAACTCTTCCATAAGTTATGCATTTGCATGATATAAATGGATAGTCCATATTACCAAATTTGAATTACATCAAATGGAGAAACTAATATTACACGTTCTTCACCATCATCAGAAATAGGAACTAATGTAGCATTGTTTAGAGCGTTTGGATCTACTAACACCCAATCTCCCACCTTGATTTCAGTGACAATGGTACCCACTTGTACCACCTTTAACTTAGACATCTTATTAAGCAATTCTCTTTGTAATGCTTCTTTAGTGTTCTCGTCTACAATTAACTTACTTTCTTCATCTTCCTTAGGCATTTCTAAGTAGATTCTGTTTCCTAATAACTTTGGCATGATTAATTATTTAAATTGTTAAATCTTGTAACATCTTCATCAACTAGACTAATCTCTGTTGAATATGTATTACGTTGTCTTTTAACTCCTCTTTGTTTTCCTGTCTTAGGATCAACATCTGGAACATCTTCTGAACGGTCATGTGCATCATCTAATAAGACTAACACTTTGTTGTCATCAACTTGTACAGATCTAATAACCTTCTCTAGGTTAAAACTGTCTGTGAAGATTTTACCATCTTCTGTTTTTCTTGTGTAAAAGAATAAACTCATTGTATTTTGTTTACTTGGTTATAAAATTCATTTGTTAAATATTGTAATTCATATGCAAATGCTTCTTCTGTTTCAGAATGTAGCTCCATACCTGCCCAATGCATTTTGTATAACATAGCGTGAAATAATTCATGTGCCACTATTCCCTTGTCTTCTGCATCAAACAACCATATAATAATAGGCTTGCCTTCTACAGGACCAAACGTAACACCTCTTGCATCAAAGTCTTTACTAGTTACAGTGGAGTCTAAGTTTTCACGTACATATTGTGCAGCGTAAGCTGTATCCTCTGTAACTAAGACAATGACATCAAGATCAAATGTAGAGCCTTCTATAAAGACTATTTTAGACTGTGAAAAAAACCCTGGCTTAGGTGTACAAGCTGAGTATAGACTTATAACTCCTATTATTACAGCAAATATAGCCACTGGTAATTTATACATTGTACTTCTGTTTTAATTGTTCACGTCTTTTATTAACTTCTTCGTATCTATAAATGTCAGATTCTACATTACTATGCTCATCTAATGTCAAAAGTATGATATTTTCTTCATCTAATCCAGCTTCAGGATACTTTTCTTTTGGTAAAATATGATGAAAGAACACATGCAATGGTTCAGATCCTAAATAGTCTCCACTAACCTCTGATTTATGTGGTCTTTTCTTCCATAATTGTAAGAAAAAGTCTCTCATTTCAAAGATATTTCGAATTGATTCCTCTCTTTTAACATTTTTTGTTAAATTTTGAGTGCTAATTCGTTTTCTAGGCTTATGTCTAAAACAGTATTCTCCCTCACAGTTTTTACCACAGGTTTTACATTGTGCT
>Ga0209353_10002386_pt1 | contig 10242 bp, 11 predicted proteins | sample LauGreSpBDMM15SD_2_FD_187561 | JGI IMG/M metagenome (GOLD analysis project Ga0209353, IMG submission 187561) | Freshwater lake microbial communities from Lake Michigan, USA - Sp13.BD.MM15.SD (SPAdes) (version 2) | ecosystem: Environmental > Aquatic > Freshwater > Lake | place: Lake Michigan...
TTGTCGCAGATGTAATCTGAAAAAGGCAAACAATTATCCAAAGGATGTCGGACTCAAGCTACATAAGAAGCCAAGACCACCACTTGTAAATGTTCTTGGTTTACGAGAACTTATTGAACTAAATAAGTGCTGGTCCAAATTTGTAGGATAAATTATGCCAACTTATAATTACGAATGTACAAAGTGTAACCATCTTTTTGAACAAGTAGAAACAATCGCAAATCGAAATGCTCCATGCGAAAAGCCTTGTCCTAAGTGCAAGGAAATGGGAGTAGAAAAGAGCTGGGTGGGTCAAACTCCAGGTCTTGGTGCTGATACCACTCTAACCCCAGACAAGAAAACTGGTGGCCAATGGGGAGAGCTAATGAGCAAAATGAAGCGTGGTATGCCGAAGAGATACCACAAAAATATGGATAGGGCTACTAATAAAACTGGTGCTCGTTGGAAAACATAAATAGATAAAGCATGAAGACCTTTTCAGATATAATTAAAAACACTTCTTCCGTCCTATCAGAAAATAATTCTGTAGATGTAGTTGCTGATAAAATTTCAGTAATTTTAGAAAGAACAGAACAAATTCTACAAAGAAAACTTACAAATAAAGAATTTGATCAGTTTACTGATATTCTAATAAGCGAAGAAGTAGCTCCAAGGGAAGATGAATCAAAGGAAAAGGATACTGTTTTCAAGAAGGGCAAGTATACAGTTGAAATCATTACTTCTGAGGGTAAGGTAACTAGAACTGCATCTTCTCAAAAGGGTCTTTTAGGAGTTATTCATGGTGTTAAGAACTATAGAGTTCTAGATCAGAATAATAGAGATATTACAGCCAAACTTAAGACCTTTATCAAAGAAAAGCAAAAGCAAGCTCTTCTTCGTAAGAAAATGGTTAAGAAGCTAAGAGAAGGAACAGAAAGAGCTGGTCTGAAGTTTCAAAATTTTTTTAATTTAAGGGAAGAAGAAGACAAAGGTAAATCTTCCCGAGAAGCTTTTTATAAATCCAAATTAGCTGAAATTCAAGCTAGAACAGATTTAACTGATGAGCAGAAACAAGAAGCAGCTCAAATTATTCAAGATCAATTAAAGAGAGCAGAAACTGGTCCTCAAAAGGTAGAACCAAGAAAAGAAGAATCAACTGTTGTTTCCGCAAAAACAGGAGAAATATTTACGGGGGATTCTCCAGCTCCAAAAAGAGAAAACTACGAAGACGAAGAAGTATTTCGTAAAGATGTTTCTAGATGGGGCCTAGCACAAAAAAGTGCCGCTAAACAAGAACAAGAAGAGGCCGATGCTGCTGTTAAGGATCTAGCAATACAGTCTGCCTTAGCCGCAGGATCTATCATTCCTGGCGTTAATGCTGTTGCTATTCCGGCAGCTGCTATTTATGGCGCATATGGATTAAAAAAACAATTTGATCAGGGACAATTCACAGGAGAAGCAGAATTAGATTGGTTGGAAACTGCTGGTAATGTAGCCTCTGTCGTTCCAGGTGTCGGTGCTTTAGGAAAAGGAGCAAAGGCTGTTAAAGCTGGTAGAGCCGCTAATGTTTTATCAAAAGAAATACAAGCAGCCAAAGCAGCAGGAAAAAGTGCAGATGAAATTGCTGCATTAAGTGCTTCTAGGGCCGACGAATTGGCCAAAGCTGGAAGAGTAGGAGCCGCAGTAACAGCTCCAGTATCAAAAGCATTAAAAGTAGGAGCAGAGGCAGCTGATGCTGCTAAAGCTGCTAAAGCCGCTAAACTTGCAGGAGCTGCTGGTAAAATTGCAAAAGCTGGTAGCGCAGTTAAAACCGGAGCTAAATTAGGTGGTGTAGCACTTGCAAGTGGTGGTGCTGCATTTGGGGCTTCAAAGTTATTTGGTGGTGGTCAAGGCGGTGAAGGCGGTATTGGTGATATAGAACAGGGTGGAAGTGAAGAACAAATTTCATCTATGACATCTAAATCTAGCTCTTTAAGTGATGAGCAAGCTAAGAGGCTTACTAAGAGGCTTACAGGTCTAGGTGGTGTAAATATTTCTTATGTCTAATGCATCAAAAAACATTTAATCATAATTTTTTTAATGTCGGAAGTGATATTACCAGCTCTGAAACAGAATCTGGGCGAATGTATATTACTGAAGATGGTCAATTTCCTAGCGTAACAACAATAACAAGTTGGGAAAAACAGGAATTCTTTAAGATCTGGAGAAAACAAAACCCAGAGGAATCCAAGAGAGTCACTGCCAGAGGTAATAGATTGCATTCTATTATCGAATGCTATTTGAAGAATGAAGACCTATCTAAAAAAGAAATAATGCCAACTGATATGGATTTGTTTATTCAGATAAAGGCTGAATTGGACAAGATAGATAATATAAAGGCACTGGAAACTCCTCTTTATGGCAAGAATGTTGGTCTTGCTGGTAGAGTTGACTGCATAGCCGAATACGACGGAGTTCTTTCAATTATAGACTTTAAGGGAAGTACTAGACAGAAGAGAAAAGAAGATATTGACAATTATATGATGCAGGCTACGGCATATGCTCTTCTTTGGAAGGAAATGACTGGCCAGACAATAGAAAATTTTGTGATTTTAATCAGTTGTGAGGATGGTGCAGTTCAGGTCTTTAAGGACACTCCAATAAATCATGTGGCAAACCTTTTTAATGCAATAAAGAAATATAAAGAAGCAAAATGTTCAACAAAGACCATGTAAATAAAAGAAATAGTAGGACTTGGATTCGTCTAAACGAAGATGCTAAATCAGGTATGTTCAGAGACAAATTTATCCAACAGTTTGGTGGAAAATTTGTAAAAGAAGGAAGATACTGGAAATGGCTTGAACTAGATTTCGAAAAGATGTTTCTACAAGAAATCGAAGAAAAGGTCAAAGAATTCAAAATTCCTGAGCCTGTAATAAAGGTAGAACGAGGAAAATCGTTTGTTTTCACTAAAAATGGTGAAGAAGTATATGTAAAAAACCTTTTAGAGTTTTGTATGGATAACAAGCTCGTAAGAGGAGCCATGTACGATCTTATGTCAGGAAAAAGAAAAACCTATAAAGGTTATAAATTCTTAAGAAAGGAGGAATGATATGGAACTAGTAATCAGCGAATCTCTAGGTACTATTTTTTATTCTGTAGTTGTTTTCGTCACTGGGGCCTTGATCGGTCAAGGTCTTTGGACTTGGGTATCCAAGTTCTTCCCCTGGAATCGGAAGTGAACTGAGGCGGGTCAAATGACCCGCCTCTTTTCTTATAAATATATTCATGCGAGATACCTGGTTTGATTCACACTTTATTGATCTTTTTAATAGGAATATTTTACCTCATTTCAATGACAAATTGGATGAGGGTTATTTTTTAAAGAGAGAATTACAAGATCAAAAGTACGAAAGATTTAATTTTAGAGTCAAAAAGGCAAGAGAAGATAGAAAAGAAAAGATAGCTAGAAGAGTTCTATTAGCCAAACACGCCAGAGAAAGAGGCGAAGCTAGAGCAAGAGATGCCATTTCAGGTCAGCCAATTAGCTACCCAACATACGAATCAGTTGAACATATTTTCGAAAACGATCAGTCTGGAAAGACACGAAAAAGAAGAGATATGTTTAGGGGTGGTATGGGACTTAGAAAAGAACTTAAAAAATCTATGAAATTTTCATTGACTGGCGACGATAAAGAAAAAGATAGAATAAGAAAACAAGTTGAAAGAGAACTTGAAGAAAAATTTAGTATTTTATCTTATCCTCTCTTAGAACAAGAAGAACAAGAAGAACAACAAGATCAGACAGAAGAGCAGCCACAGGAGGCTCAAGCAGAGGAAGAAGTAGCACCAGAACCACTTCCCTATATTGTAATGCTCTCTCAAGCGATGGCTATGAGAAATAAAATAAGAAATGTATTTGAAAATATATCAAATATTTCTTATAAAATTTTAAATGAAAAATATAATGTTCGTTCTGTAAATAAAGATGATAGAGATTTTCAAATAGAAAACGCAACAATTCTTGTTTCAAGAATTTGCTCTGGTGCTACAGCAGAAGAATTACAAATCCTTGAGCAATTTGAAAATGGAAGATTCTTTGATTTTGACGAAAAGGCATTTGATTATGCTAGAAACATATTATTGCAATTAGGGGAAAATTGCATTAAAAATCTAATGCATGCAAGAGAAATTGAAGTATTTGAGGATTCTCCTGGTTCAGGAAGAACTCAATTGCTATGCCAAAATAACACTTTCAAAATTGTGACTGGTAAAACCTATGTTAAGGATACGACAGATTCCCCAAATTATGGAATAAAAATGCAGAAGGCGTTAAAGTCTATTTTGACGCAATCTCCAGAAATTTATGTAGATCTTGATCCAATAATTCAAGAAATATACTCTATTCTGCAACAGGGAGAAGAATCAATTCCAGAAAAAGGTGGGATGGAGATTTTAGAAGCTCAAATTGATGAAATAATGCAACAATTAGTTCAGCAAAAGAATGTATTTAAAGGTGGAGAGTTTGAGAAAACTTTAAAGGCTGCATTAACTAAGTATCATCTAGTTGGAAACAATATTGTAGATCCAAGATCTAATGCTGCTTTCCTGCTAACTGATTACGGTTTGTTTGAACTTAGTGATGAATTTATTTTCTATATTTCTAAAAACGCTAGTCTTGAAATTAAACCAAAGAAGAAATTTAAATCTACTTCTGGAAGAAAAGAAGCATCATCAAAATTATCAAAAGAAGCAGAAAAGTATAAAGCTATAGTTGAGCAAGTAAAAGAAAATATGAAAGTTAAAGAGCCATCAAAAGAAGAATTGATGATTTCTTTGCCTAGTATTCTTCTTTCATCAATTGTGGATTATTTTGATTTCTTCTTCAGTGTAGCTATTAGTCCGGGCGAAAAAATATCAAACACAAAAAGAAAATCAAATGAATTTAATAGAGTCATAGTTAAAGGTAAAGAGGTAAAAATACCAGTAACTATGGATAAGGGTGATATGTTGACCAATACAATCAAGGAAGACATAGATCTAGCTTGCGATATTCTAGTAGAAAGAAATATGATGACTAAATTTACCGCCAACGGAGTAAAAGGAACTAAGAATAAATCTGATATCCCAGAAGAATTAAAAATGCTAATTGCTACCGTTATTTCTGATATGAAATGCGGAAGAAGACAATCAATAATAGAAAAACTTGAAGGTCATGAAAAGCACTATTCAAAGAAGACCAGCCATCACAGATCAAATAGAAATAAGGCTAGAAGAGCAGCAGAAAAAAAATACGGTAAAGCCGCTATCAAAGGTAAGGATGTAGACCACAAAGACGGCAACCCCATGAACAATTCGCCTAGCAATCTTCGTTTGAGAAACCCAGGCGACAATAGAGCCGATAATGGCCACCATAAGGGAGAACCCTATAAGAAAGCCAAGCGAGGAATAACTAATACCTATAAGGGAAAGGATAAGTAATGTTTGATCTGAATCCTGAATTGTTTGAATACGGTATAGCTACCGCCACATTTATTGTCGGTGCTTTCTACGGTCTTAAGAAATTAAAAGAAAAACTATTTTCTGAAAAGAAGAAGAAAGAACAAAAAGAATACTGGAATATTCATTCAGAGATTCATGAGATCTTAACAGAACTTAGAATTCGTACAGACGCAGCCAGAGCACAAATCATTCAATTCCACAACGGGGAATATTTTATGGACGGAGTGTCTATGAAGAAAATGAGTCTTACTCACGAATCTCTTCGTTCTGGAATCAGCGCAGAAGTTCATCAGAAGAAGGATGTCCTTATTTCTGCTTATATCGATTTCATTCGCTCCATTCTTGAATCAAAGCATAAGTTTGAAATTGTTGCTCTGATGAAAGAATCATATCAGAGACAGCTATTCTTTGCCAGCAATGTCGTGGCTTATATGGCCGTCCCCATAGTAAACAAGGGAATGAATGTTGGCTATTTGATCGTTCACTGGTGCAGTGATGAAAAGGTAGATCAAGTAAAAGAACAAGTTGTGGCAGGCGAAATGAGACATGCAAAGGATAGAATAGAAGTTCAATTAGGCCACCAGATATCATTGGAGAAATAATGAAAGATCTAAACGAAGTCTATCGTAAGTCTGGTCTTGGTAAGTGGTTTCATGACGAATCTGCTGGTGGCAAACCAGGCTGGGACCGCTACAACAGCAAAGGACAAAGAGTAGGTGAGTGCGGGGATGCCAAGAAGGGTGAGCCATATGCTGCTTGCCTGTCAAAGCAAAAAGCTGCCAAGCTAGGAAAAGAAAAAATAGGAAGCTTTGTCAAAAGAAAAAGAGCTGCACAATCAGAGGCTGGTCGTGGCAAAAAGGGTTCTGGTGGTAAGGGAAAGAAGCCCATCAATGTCGATACCGGGGTTAATGAGCAATACGATGTTGATAAGAAGGGTCCATCCACAACACCTGGCCAAAAAATGGACATCGATAAGCGTAATAAGAGATTTAAGACTCCTCCGTGCGCCATAGATAATAAAGAGGTAGAAATGCCAGAAGACTATTCTATAAGCGAAGAAAAAACTCCAAAATTGAATAAGCCTATGAAGGGTGATGTCAAAAAGTTCAAAGTTTATGTAAAAAACGAAAAAGGAAATGTCGTTAAGGTAAACTTTGGGGATAAGAATATGGAAATCAAGCGCGATGACCCAAAGCGCAGAAAAAATTTCCGTGCTCGTCATTCGTGCGATGATAATCCTGGACCTAAAACCAAAGCTCGTTACTGGAGCTGCCAAATGTGGAGAGGGGATAAATCAGTCAGCCAGATGCTAGGAGAAGCAAAGGATATTCAAGAAACAGTAGAACTTCTTGAAAAGAATACACCAACAAATAAAAAACTTTGGTCACAAGCAAAATCTCTTGCTCGTCAAAAGTTTGATGTTTATCCAAGTGCCTATGCCAATGCCTGGGCTGCAAAATGGTATAAGAAGAAGGGTGGAACTTGGAAATCTATGAATGAGTCTATTGAACCATATATTGAAAATTTAGCTGTAGATAATTCTGAAGAAGATACAGAGAATCTAAACGATATGGCTTTCAAACCAGAAAAACAAGAAGATGATTTACCTGTATTGAAGGTCATAAAAAGCAAAAATAGATTCAATCCAAAAACAATGAAAGGATCATCTTTGCGTCTGGAATACTTCAGAGGAATACTAAATAAATCAAAGGAACTAAATGAAGAAATTTAAAGATATAATCAAGCTATTGGAATCCGAATCGACTGATGGTGGTGGTTTTGGAGATCCTTTCCAGCCATCAAAGACAACTAGAAGTGCTGCTAGCGATTTTGGTGTTCATAGAATTGAAAACGATACTCAATTAAATAGAGTAAAGGCATTCCTATCTACCTTTACAAACAGAGAGTATCTAGACCCCCGTGGTGCTCTTTCCATGCTCAGAGCTAAAATGAACATTATGGGTTTAGACTTTGATTTTACTCCAGCAACAAAGTTGATGCCATCACCAGAAGGTCCAAATGTTTTTAGATTGACTCGTTTTGGTGGAACCTTTGGAACAACCCCAGAACATGATCTAAGCAAGGGATTCCTAGTAACTGATGGTATTTCAGAGTTCAATGGTGGTAGGGGAATTAATATGGTTGTTGAAGTAATAATCACAAATAACCACCTATATAAGTTTGAAATATCTTTAACCCCAGCTTAAAATGGAATTATTAAGTGAACAAAACTTTGATACCTTTGCAAAACTGAAATATAACAATCCAGCTTGTGCATCGGTCGAAGAATTTAATGATGATGTCAAAAGAATAAAATATATCAGAAGACTTTTTCAGAAATTTGATGAAGAAAAAGTATTAAAACATAATCTGATATGTAATCATATTCTTATTTTAATTAATCTATTTGGAGAAGAATCTGCAATTAGAATGATTTTCTTTAAATTAGAAAAAAGATATCATGGTTTTTTGAAAGCTTTTCTAAATTATTTGAATTTAAAAACACAGTCTATACCTGAAACAGATCTTAAATTATTAGCACCAGATGCTAGAATTACAAGAATTCTTAATAAAGTAGAAAAACAAAGAGATGACTAATATAAACGAATCTATTTCTAGTTCTGGATTGATGGTAAGAAGCTTTACTGTTTATAAATTTTTAACGCTTCTTTCATCTCCTTTCTCTACTTTCGATGCCTTCAGAAAAGGTATAATTGATGCTAGAGGAAATTATATTAAGGATATGGATGAGGCTTTTAGAAACGGTTCTTTAGACCCACTAGAAGTCATAATAATTAAATTAAAGAAGATTATAGCTACATCCTCAGATCCTGGGCTAAAATCTTCATTAAGCAATAATTTAGCAACATTTGATATGTTTCTAAATGAAATGTATCGCTATAATATTCTTCCACACGAATCTTTATATCTGCTTGAATCTCATTGCCTCAAAAAAGGATTTTCAGTAATTGATACACTTATTGAAGATATGTCAGTTGGAGCTGGCGGTATTCCTGGATTGAGTATAACTGATATAGTTGGTCCTAAAAAGAGAAGAAAAAAGTCTCCTATGTTTAGGAGAAATGAATTGATGGAAATGGAAGTTACTACTCCCAGTCCAACAACACCTACTCCTGAAGTATCGCCACAACTTGATCCTATTCCTGTTCCTGGTATGTTTCCTTCAGATGTTATCGATAGAGTAAGACAAAACTCGGGAGGCAATCCTTCATATGAAAGGCAAATTGAAGGGCTTTTAGAATATTATCAAAATTTGTTAAATGAGTATATTGATAGACTTAGTGATTGTCTTGATGCTGGAGGAAATTGTCAATCATTAATTGACATATTGCTTGGTATACAGCAACAAATTGAAAATTTAAATAGAATAATAGACATGTTAAATGGAAATTATAGTGGTAGTGGGGGTCAAGTAGATCCTGGTCAAGGAGGTGGAGGTTCGAATCCTCCATATAATCCCCTTGGTGATGATGATGGGGACGGAATTTTAAATAAAAATGATACGGATAATATTTATTACAATCCATATTTTGGAGATCAAGACAATGATGGAATCCCTGATATAAATGATCCAGATTCCACTACTTACGATATAAATCACATGGAATCAGATGCAGATAATGATGGTATTCCAAACATGAACGATCCAGATCATGATAACTATAATCCAGGTATTTCTGATCAAGACGGTGATGGTATAAATGACATAAATGACCCAGATAGTCCATACTACGAGCCAGATCACCACAATTCAGATGATGATGGAGATGGAATTGCAAATGTAAACGATCCTGATCATTCAATATATGATATAAATCATCCCTATTCAGATGAAGATGGAGATGGTACTAGGAATGGAGAAGATATTGATTCTCCTGCTTATAGCCCTTTCCAAGGTGATCAAGATAATGACGGAATAGTTGATGCACATGACCCAGATTCTCCGACATATGATCCAAATTCTTGGGGTTCTGATGCGGATAATGATGGAGTACCAAATTACGGAGATATGGATCATCCTGCATATGATCCCGATTTTGGAGATCAAGATAATGATGGATTATCGGATACAAATGATCCAGATGATCCGGCATATGACCCAAATGATCCCTTGTCTGACGCTGATAATGACGGAATTCCAAATTTAAACGATACTGATAATCAAGGTTATGATCCATATGATCCAAATTCAGACGCTGATAATGATGGAATTTCAAATGAAAACGATCCAGATTTTCCTGAATGGATGAGAACTTATTATTGGTAATATAAATAATTCTGGAGGTCATTATGCCGACTGAGTTGATTTCATTGATAGGCGGAAGCCTTACTGGATTTTTGTTTCGATTCATGGCTCAGAAGAGTCAGGATCAAAAAGAGCTATTTGAACGCCTAATTGCTGCCAACAAGCAGACAACCGAAAATCAGGACAAGGCTGCTCAAAGAGTTCCCCTTGATGTCGGCAAGGGTGTTCGTCAGCTAATCGTTCTAACAGTTCTCTTTGGAACCATTGCTGCTCCCTTCATTCTTCCATTCTTTGGCGTTCCTACCTTTGTAGAAGTCGATTCAACAAACCCAGAAGCATTGTTTGGCCTATTCCCAGAGACTGCAAAGAAGTATTTTGTTGAGATTAACGGATATCTTTATACCTCTGAAAATCGTCAAATACTCGTAGCCATTGTTGGTTTCTACTTTGGCACTGCTGCCGCAGGGAGGAAGTCATGAAGAAGATCTGGGCATTAGTTTTAGTTCTAGCACTTG
>Ga0209353_10002389_pt1 | contig 10232 bp, 20 predicted proteins | sample LauGreSpBDMM15SD_2_FD_187561 | JGI IMG/M metagenome (GOLD analysis project Ga0209353, IMG submission 187561) | Freshwater lake microbial communities from Lake Michigan, USA - Sp13.BD.MM15.SD (SPAdes) (version 2) | ecosystem: Environmental > Aquatic > Freshwater > Lake | place: Lake Michigan...
TAACCTGTGTATCAAAGCCAGCCTGTAGTGCTTGTACACCACGACCTGTAACAACAGAGGCATCAATATTACCTGAACGAGATTCAGGGTAGCGAGAACCTAATCTTAACTCACGCTCTAGTACACCAGACTCTGTAAAGACTCCTGCTGGTAGCTCTAGTGGAACTCTACGAATACCTTGTGGATTAGCAGAACGCATAATTGCATCTGGTCCTAGTGCTAACTCCTGAACATCTTGTGGAATAGCGATAGGTGCTTGAATAGATTTCTCTGCTGCTTGGATCTGTAGTACTGCAAAGCGAGCACGGGCTAACTGAACGGATAGAACATCATCAAATTGTCCACGAGCTTCACCATCTAAGGATGAGCGAAGTGCAACTCTTGCTAAACACTTACCGACTGGGTTAGGTGTATTAGATAAAACTAAGTTATTACGTTCTGGTATAAAAATTAAGTCTTGATCTTTATCGTGGTATCTAACGATAGATAGATAAGGGGATGCGTAAGAATAAACAGTCTTGCCAACTATCTGATCGTAATACTCAGGATACTGGGATGCGATACTCTCAGCATCAGATGCAATGATCTGTGATATAGATAGGCAACGACCAAATCTATCTACCTCTGGGTATACACCAAAAGGATTTAGTAAACGAATACGAGGATTGTTTGTCTCGTAATCCATCTCTATCATTGCAGGTAGTAGACCGTAGGTATTAAAGTAATCAGCACCGGTATACATCTGGATTTGTAGATCAGATGATGAGATGTAATAGTTTGCTATACGAGTTCTAGTATCAGCAGCACGGCGTTGGGTATCAGATACCATATTGGTTGCTGCACAGTTAAAGGATGGCAGTGGTGCCATTACCTCTGCTAGATCCCTAGCTGCTACATCTACAAAGTTGGCAACTAAAGGCTTAGGGTAATCCTCTGAGAACATCGCTGGATAGACCTTTGATATATCACCTTGGCGCACGGAAAGAACATCTCGCATACGCTGGTCTCTAGCTGCATAGCGGTTCTTCAACCGATCTATCTTAGAGACTACCTCTTTAGTTGATAACAATTTACATCCTTAATAAGATTAATTACTTTTTTCTACCAGTTAAAGAACCGTATGGATATTTGTCATAAGATGCTGGGTAATAAGTCCCATCAGGGCCATACTCATCATAAGGTTCAGTCCAGTCTTCTAGGATTCTATTTACAAGATTATCGTTATATTTTTTCTTTTTAGCAGGTTTAGGGGAGCCAGGAACTGCTGCCTTTGGTGCTTTTACTGGTGGTGGTGCTTTTACTGGTGGTCGTGCTTTTACTGCTTTTGGTGCTACTGCTGCCTTTGGTGTTACAGGTTTTGCCATTATATCTCCTTACTAAAATTAATTACTTGATTTTCTTATTCTCACGATTAAGAATACCCTCAGCACGAGATGCGGTGCGACCACGATCTGTAACAGCTTGAGAAATTTTACCCTTACGAATAATCTCCTGTTTTAGTACTTTGCGAGTATTAGTTACTGGCTTCAAACTAGGCTCTTGTTGGCGTTCTTTAAAATAATTATACTGTGCAACTGCGGTTTTATAATCTATCTTTAAATTATCTACTTTTATTTTTTGTTTTTTTAATGCTTCTTGTGCTACTTTATTTTTCTTTATTACACTAATTGCTTTTGTGGAAGATTGGGATAGATTTGTATTTTTACCTTTTGCCATTTGTTTTTCTCCTTAGATGAATGTACGTTCTTTTTCTGCAAATAGTTCGTCTAGGTTGACAACTATCCTTTTTCTCTGTTCATACTTTGATAGGAATGGATTCTTCAAATGGTGAGTTTGATACTTACCATAGTTAAGCATCTCTCTTGCTCTGATCTCGCAGAACCAAAGCGCCATTACCATATCGGTCTTACCCTTAGTCGTTGGCGACCAAGTAATTAACTGCTCTATTAGAGCTTTGATATTCTCAGTCTGATCTGAAGGAAGGTGTATTAGATTATCTCTGTGGTGTTTATTATCGTGCTGCTTAGTACCAAATAAGGTAGACATAGAAGCTACACCGAAACCAGCATCCCACTTATTACTACCAGTATGGTGCTCTTTAAACTGTACGCCCTTAGATGCTAAGTGCATCTTGATACCTTCATCCTGTGTTAAGAAGGATTGAAAGGCGTTCTTCTCAACTATCCACTCACTAGGTGAGTACAGGGATGTCCAGTCAAATATTAGATTCCTAATAGCAGCAGGGCTAGGTCTTGTTATCTTGATAGCATCTACGATGTAGCGTTTACTAGTAGCCCTATCTATTGCATAACAGATAGCTGCGGTATCTCCTACCATTGCAGGATCTAACCCGCAGATATAGGTAAAGCCATTTAAATCTCTTGGATGTCCTGGGTGACCTGCGGTCAACCTACCAGACTTACGCATACCATCAATAGAACCACGAACACATACGGGGTCAAAGGCTGCATCATCTGAGATATCTTGTTGCTGATAAATTAAAGCCCAAGTGCTGGCATCCATAGATTGTCGTTCGTTGTAAAGGTTGCGACCATTCCATCTAGGATAGAACCCAGTATCAGGATCTCGCTCTTCTTCCTTCTGACCATCAAAGGGTTGATCTGAGGCGGGCCATAAAGTAACCCACTCTTCGGGTTTCTCATTAGATTCTAATAGGGCTGGCATTGCAAGATAGGACCAAGGGACAATACCACCAGGGTATCTATCCTCGTTGCGTAGTTCCTTATACAGGTCAACTGAGGCAACACGGGTACCAATAATAATAAGTTTGCCGGTGGGGTTAAGACGAGATCTCACATCTTGGGTTAACCACTTAATCTGTCTTTCAAAATCATTAGCGTTAGATAGGGTCACAGCATCATCTACTATAATCATATCGGCTCTCTTGCCGTAGATCTGACCGCCGATACCAACAGCTTCTATGTTGGGGTCTTTCTCACTAGACTCACGCAACTCATCCCCGAAGGTAACACGGGTCGCTTGCCAAGATGCGCTCTTAGATTTAAAGCCAACCCCTGCAGCGTAAGCTGATTGTAGATCCTCATACTGTGGGTGGGTAAGTCTTTGCTTTATAGCGTATAGGAAATCACCTGCAAGGCGTTGAGTCTGGGAAACTATTAGGACTCTAAAGTTAGGGTTCTTACATACCTGCCAGGTAACGTAGTCAATTGTAATAGTCATTGACTTGGCGTGGTTGGGTGGTATATTTAAAAGTATACGGTTGTTAGCTAACCCTGGCTCATACTTCATAGAGGGGTGCAACCAAGAGGGTGTACCACTCTCTATCATATCTACAAGATTTTGCTGGTGGGGGAAGGTCTTATTCTTTAAGAAGCGATCCCTAAACTCTGCGAAGGTAATCTCTGAGAGATCCTTCTCTATAAAATTCTTATCTCTAAGTCCGAGCCTAGTACGATCCATCTTATCTGCGAAGACCTTATCGGTCCTGCGATAATACTCGTAAGTCTTTAAAGATTTACCGGCGGAGGCACAAGCCTGTTCCACAGTCATAGATTCAGCTACGCAACTTAGAATAATGCGCTTGCCAATATCTGCTGAGTTCTCAGCCATTTAACTCCTTGTGGATAAAACCTGTGGATAAGCGCCGAGATTGAATTCTTTTAATTTTACTAGACCTAGAATATTATACTGGATAAAATATTATAACTATCCTGCCGCTATGTGTTGCTTTACAGAAACTCCCGAGGGAGCTACAGCGACTGAGGGGTAAAACTCGTCTCACCCTTGGGGGCTCGCCGAGTTCCCAACGAGGCGTTGTTAGGTCGTAAAATCTATTACACTTTATTTTACTCCCTACTATATATAAGGCGGGAAATATACTTGATTTCCCGTTTTTAGCTAATAAATCTTTATAAATGTGACCAACCTCACTTACAAAGTATATCATAACGGACATATCGGACATATACGGGGTAGCTTAACTTTAGCAAATATTTTTATTTGGGGTGTATACAGCCAAGCGTGCGGATTTTTACTATGGGTGGGTAGGTAAATCCTGCGGGTGCGGGCAAGGCGTGGCACTATCGGCAGGGATTGTGTCTGCTTGGCTGCTTGTTGGAAAGATTGCGGGGGCTGACTACCAAACGGGCAGGTTTTATTAAACATCTTCCCCCCCCGATCTGCTGACCCCAACCCAACCAACCAACCCAACCCAACAAGATCAAAGGCAACCGATCACCCAACCCTCACCAGTTTTTCAGCTGTCGCATTTGTCTGATTTGCCTGGATTGTCCACCGGTGGGCGATTTGCCCCTTATATTCCCTAAAGCTCGCCACCCAAATCAATCCCCAAACCTATGATAGACAACGCTAGTTTTCTGCTACCCTTGACCTATTGGGAAGGTATCCCAAAAGGAAGGCAACAAATGAAATGCAAACAATGCGGTGATGATAACGATCTATTGATCGCCTTCACTAAGTTTCAAATCTGCGGTAAATGCACAAAACAAAACCACAAAAAGGCGGTTAAATAATGACTAACGAACTTTGGTGTTGTTGTGATTGTGGTAATCAATTTCCACGAAATGACGGAAAAATCTTTGTTGATAGCCAATATCACACCTCTTTTGTTTGTGGTGTTTGTGCAAATAAAAAGAAATACAAAATTGAGATTACATTCTCAACCGATCAAGAACTTACCAATGGTGAATTGGCAGACCTTGAGAGTGCAATATCTTTACAATTAGAAGAGCCAACCGATTACGATCAAAATGATGTTTCTTATCAAACAAGCCAAATTAACTACAAAATGGAAGAGGTTAAATAATGGAAAGAAACGAAGTGATAGAAAAGACTAACGAAATTCTAAAAGACTATAGAAAACTAGTTGGCAGGTTTTGGGATCTTTACGAGGCAATAGATCAAGAAACCGCAGATGTAATCAATGGGGCAGGGGAAAGAAAGTGGTTTGAATACGCCTTCGGTCTTTCTCTTGATGAATTACACTTTGAGGCTGAGGATTGGGAATTAACCGAAGAGGATTTCCAATTAAAGACCTATAACTAGACCGAAACCGCCTTCGGGCGGTCTTGCCGTAAATCGGCAACTGACGAGGTCAGCAAACGAAAGGAAGGCAAGAAATGAACGAGACAAGAGAGGCAACCTGCGCTGAGCGCATTGCCGATCAATTGGCAGGAGAAGAAGCAAATCTGAAAGAAATCTATCAAAACATAGATGGAACTGGCGAGGTAAAAGAGTTTGAAGATGCTCAAGAAGATCTTTATAACTACGCTTTGGGAATGAATACCATCAAAGAAACAACGATCACCCTTAGTTGGGGCGGTCCTGCCTCCTATCTTGAGGTTTTGCACGATGGGGCAGAAATTACCCGTTTAACCTATCGTTTCAGCGATTGGTTTGATACAGCCACCGAAGAGATCACCGACAAGGAGAGCAATCTTTACCGATACGCTCAAGAAATGATTAACATTCAGGAAGGGGCGTTTTAATGCTGACCGATCTACTTTTCAGCTTTATTTGGGTTTTTAGTTTCTTCTTTTTGGCGGGTGGTATTGCTTGGCTGCTTGACCGGCTGATGAGCTTCCACCTGGCGGGTATGGAAAGGGTCAGGAAATTACAAGCAAGAGAGAGAGAGAAAGAGAGAGAGGGCGCAAGATGATTATCACCTACTCAAAGAACAACGAGGGGGCTTTGGTCTTGTCTACGTTCGTAGGAGAGGGGGTGGGAGAGTATCTATTGACCCGCACTTTCTACTACCACACAAGAGCGCAAGCGGTCAAAGCTTTTAAGGAAGAGATAAAGAAAGCGAGTTAGTGCTTGACTATCCCCGCTTATCACCTATGATAGGCGGTGGTAGTCTTCTACTAAAAGCTAGTGGGAGAGAACGCCAACGAGAGAGAGAACAAATGAAATGCAACGAGTGTGTGAGAGAGGTAGAGGTGGAAGATGGCGTAGCACTATGCCACTATCACTACAACAACGAAAGCTTAGCCAAGCCAGGTGCTTTCTATAAGGTGAAGGTATGAAGGCTACACCGGCAATATGTGGCGATCACCTAGTCCCAATAAGCGAATGTGATTGTGTGAACTATCTACAAGAGCTAAAAACATCAGCCGAACGGTTGATCCAACTAACAAAAGAGAGAGAGAACCTAAAATGAAAGTAAAAAATGCACTAGAACTACTTAATGATCTACCGTTAGAGGCTGAGATATGCGCTCAATGGTATGAAAAGGAGGATATGGTTATGGGTGATGAGCCTATATCTGATGAGTTATGGAGTGAGGCACTTAATGTAATGGATAAGTGGGAGTGTTCTGACCTACGAGAACTATTACAAGAAGCTCTATTTCAAGCAAAGAGAAACCTAAAGGTGAAGGTATGAACCTATGCCAATTCTGCGGGTGGGAGATAGCAAGACCTGATTGGTATCACCGATACAATGGCAAAATGATCTGTGATAACTGCGTAATGGATACAATGAGCGAGAGAGAGAAGGAGAAAGTAAATGAGTAAGTGGACAGTATGGGTGGGTGGTGGTGAGGTTAATGACTATTACTTATCAGAAACTCAGGCTAAAGATATTGCTCAGGCTTGGATAGATAAAGGTTATGATGAAGTAGTAGTGGAGGAGGTGAATAAATGAGTAGAGTAAAAGGGTTTATTATTTTCAACCAAGAAACAGGGCAGAAAATGGCAACACTTCCACTAACTATTCCTATTGGCTCAACGATAGAGGCATATCAAAGAGCCGGTCATAAGGTTGGTTGGGGTTGGGAAGAGGGCGAAAGTGAGTGAACCACGCTACCTAGAAGGTGATGAGTATGCCCTCACCGGAGGGTATGAAGAGTTAGTAGATTGTAAGGAGTGTGAGAAGGAGTTTGACCAAGTAGAATACCGATCAGATACCTGCTCGGAGTGTGAGGATAAGCAAGTTAAACGAGAGAGGCAGAAAGTATGAGTAATGTAGTGGAGCTACGCAACGGGTCGCTAAAGAGAATTATATTCTATGAGGTGGCTGACCAGCAGAACATAGCCATATGGGGCGGAGAGAGTGCTTTAGAAGCCCTTAAATGGTATAGAAATAGCCCTAATGGGAGTAGAATATATGTCCAAGAGTGGTTAACAGATGAGGAAGATGCCAAGCAGGTGTCGCCTCAGATAGAGATAACACCCATAGTATTATCTACTATCGCTAATTGTATGGACAGGTGGGTTTAATGAAGAACACTCATAGATTAAAATCTGCTGCCGATCAAGCCGTTCGCCAGCGAAACTATCAACGAGCTAGACAGAGAGCGTTTACCAGGTTGGCTAATACCTACCCTGATACCTATCGCCTCTACATAGAAGAAGAGAAGGTAGCTGATGAAAAGATGGGTAAGAAATGGCTTGATATTGATGGCAACACTAGCCTTACTGATACAAGGACACGATAAGTTATTTCCACCACCGGTGGGTAGAATACCTGATGGTGTAATAGAGAATAGGAAAGCAACACAAGATGAGAAAGAGCACAACAGAAGGCTTGCAAAGAGCTACGCTCAGGCTGGTTTCGGCTGGAGTGGGAGAGAGAGCGAGTGCTTACTCGCCCTTTGGACCAGTGAGAGCAGGTTTGACCACTACGCTATCAACAAGCAGGGAAGTTCCGCTTACGGAATTGCTCAACTGCTTGGAGAGAAAGATAACCGACCTGAATATCAGATCCTTAGAGGTCTTAAATACATATCTAAGCGATACCATACCCCTTGTAAAGCGCACAAGTTCTTCTTACAACATAGATACTATTAAGTGAAACTAACAGGGGTATCCCTCTTCGCCGGTGTTGGCGGCTTTGATCTTGCTATGGAACGCAACGGCGTAGAGGTGGTAGCTAATGTTGAGATAGATAAGCATTGTCAAAAGGTATTGGCAAAGCATTTCCCTAAAGCTAAGCAGTTCTCCGATATAACAGATGTGAAAGGAAGTGATTTAATTGCAGCAGGATTTGAATCTAGTAGAGGAATTATCACAGGCGGATTTCCCTGTCAAGACCTTAGCGTGGCTGGAAAGAGGGCTGGTCTTGTTGGAGAAAGAAGCGGATTATTCTGGGAAATTGCAAGACTTATTGAAGAAACGAAAACTGAGTGGTTCATCCTTGAAAATGTCCCTGGTCTTCTTACCTCAAACAAAGGAAAAGATTTTGGAGTGGTCATTGGAACGATGGCCGACCTCGGGTATGGCCTCGCTTGGCGGGTGCTTGATGCTCAGCACTTCGGAGTTCCCCAAAGGAGAAGGCGTGTCTTCATCGTTGGCAGACGTACTACAGACGGACTCAGTTCAGCAGAAGTATTATTTAAGTCCGAAGGCTTGCGAAGGAATACTACGCAGAGCAAACAGGCGGGGCAAGACACTGCCACCAGCACTGCAAGAAGCTTTGGTCAATCAAGTTTCGCAGGCTACACAGAGGGACCAGCAACCTTAACTGCTACCTCATACAAAAGACCTGAAGATAATGTTGTAGTGGGAACACTACAAGCACGAGACTATAAGGGGGTAGGCAACCAGTATGTCGCAGAAAATAAACTTGTGGTGGAACAAAAGTAGAAGAGCGCAAACCAATAATGACTATGAAACTTGGGTGGAAGGTGGAGTTGTGCCTACTATGAACGCATTTGATAACGGAGATACAAGAGCTACTACTATTATATTCTATGGTAATAGAGTTGCTGATATAAGATTGCAAGATGATAAGATCAATACATTACAAGCAAGGATGGGAACAGGTGGAAACAATATGCCTATGGTAGCTGAAATAAAAGCTTACGATGAATACAACGATAGTATTTCTGATACTCATCACACATTAAGATCGGGAACTAAACAATCAACTGGAGTTCTTGATTCTCAAGTGCGTAGACTTACGCCGCTTGAGTGTGAAAGATTACAAGGATTTCCTGATGGTTGGACATCGGACCAAGTTGATACTCATAGATATAAACAGATGGGCAACGCAGTTGCAGTGCCAGTAGTGGAGTGGATCATCCAAGGTATTGCTGATAGTATCTAGTTCTTAGATCGGCTCTCTCCGATCTATCTAAAGATGGCCCTACCAACCCTTCCTGGTGGGGCTATCTACTTTTTTCTAATCCAGTACTGATCGTTGATAACTAATGTTTCTATCTCAGCCTTATGCTTCTCAGTAAATAAGAGTATGCCTGGGCGAGGTGTCTTAGATGGTGGGAGACCACGACCCCAAGTGTAATCATCAAATGCCATAATGCCACCAGACTTTAGTAGCGACCAAGATAGTTCAGCATCTAGTAGCACACCAACTGTTGTGTGGTCTGCATCAATATAAATAAAATCAAATGCGTTAGTAAAATAATTTATCTGTCTGATGAGATAGGTGTGAGTATCACTAACTACAGAGACGACAAATAGATCTTTGACCTTCTCCCGATACACCCTCTCAACATCGCTGAAGTCCATCTCGGCGTGGGTTTGCTCATCACTACCCTTCCAAGTATCAACATCAATTAGTGTTGAACTTTTATCAGTTAATATATTTTCCTTTAACCATACGCTGGCATCACCAGTAAATACACCTAGTTGTAAGAAGCGTAGGTTTTCTTTACCTGCATACTCAGCAAGGTAGGTGGCAAAATTATTCTGTGCGGTTTGTGCAAACCAATTCGGGTAGCTCATTTGTCTGTAGTATAAAAGCCATTACCTTTAAAAGCAATAGCGGGTGGAGTGTAGATACGCCTAAGTGTAGCGCCACAGGTTGAACACCTATAGTTATCTTCGGGATCAGTAATAGATCTTTCAACACTAATACTCTCATCACCACCTGGACATTCATATTCGTAGATCAAAACAATATCCCTTCTTCTAACTTTAGAAACCCTACAAGTTTAGTCCTATTAGTTTTATTGGCAAATTCTGTGGTCATAGGTAGCCACTTCTCCTGCCATCTAGGTTGAGCTATGGTCAGTAAGTTAAAGCCCCATATGCCTTCAGGTGTAGCGTTGATATACCAAGGGGTGAGTGATCTAATACCTGCCGCTAGTAGTAGCCCTTGATACTTACTCTCTTCTATAAGTAGATCAGGGTAATGAGTCTTACGAGATTTTAATTCTATAAACATTTTATCTTTAAGTGATATGCAATCCCAGTTATCAAACTCTTCACTCTTCTCTAAGTCTGAGTAGTAGAACTCTTTGAGGTAGTCAAACAACTCAGGCTCTTTTA
>Ga0209353_10002390_pt1 | contig 10231 bp, 11 predicted proteins | sample LauGreSpBDMM15SD_2_FD_187561 | JGI IMG/M metagenome (GOLD analysis project Ga0209353, IMG submission 187561) | Freshwater lake microbial communities from Lake Michigan, USA - Sp13.BD.MM15.SD (SPAdes) (version 2) | ecosystem: Environmental > Aquatic > Freshwater > Lake | place: Lake Michigan...
TGATGATATTGAAATGTTAAATGATTCGGCCTTTTTCCGAAGAAATGATAAAATTTTATATGAATTAGAAGATGTGGATACAGATGAAGGCAATGACGATACTCGCAATTATAAGAAGAAATTAAACATTTCAGATGAATTAACGGCGGACAAGAATACCATTTTGAATCTAGCGGATATTACTGATATAACGCAATTAGACACATTTTGTAATACTGGTTGCAGTGTTGAAGAATTAGTTGCGGTGAATCTAGATACAGATATAAACTTGAATTCAACTAAACAATCGCAATCATCTAGTCATAGCACGTCATGTTCATCAAGGTCATCTAATACAACTGATGGCGAAGGGAGTGAAGCGGGATCAAATGATAATGCGGTTGAAGAAGCTGATGGAGCTGTAGAAGTAAAAAAAGAGACAGGTGTTATTGATGATGGTTCAGAAAAAGACGAGGCGAGTGCCGGCGAAGCAGGCGAAGATGCTAGCGAAGATGCAGACGATGCCTCAGGCGGGAGTGAGGGGGTAAGCGAAGCCGATGAGGAGGAATTACTTATTGCCAAAATCAAACGATTTCCTGTACAGGTGATTGCTTTGGAAAAATGCGAAAATACATTAGATCATCTTATGTCGCGCGAGGATATAACCGACGAACAATGGGATTCTATTGTTTTGCAAATTGTGTTCAGTTTAATCCTCTTTCAAAAAACTTTTAATTTCACACATAATGATCTCCATACAAATAATGTCATGTATTGTGAAACCGATAAAAAGTTCTTGTATTATAAAGTAAATCATGTTTATTATAAAGTCCCGACTTTTGGAAAGCTTTTTAAAATTATAGATTTTGGCCGAGCGATTTATAAATTTCGCGGCCAATTGCTCTGCAGTGACAGTTATCACCCGGACGGCGATGCGGCTACCCAATATAATTGCGAACCGTATATTAATGAAAAGAAACCACGATTAGAACCTAATATGAGTTTTGATTTATGTCGTCTTGGTTGTGCCTTGTACGATTTTCTAATTGATGAACCGCAGACGAAAATTATACAAATCATGTTGAACTGGGTGAATGATGATAAAGGCCGGAATATTCTCTATAAGAAAAATGGTGATGAGAGATATCCGGATTTCAAGTTGTATAAAATGATCGCACGCACAGTGAATAAACATGTGCCGATAGATGTTTTGAGTAACGCCTATTTTGATAAATTCATTGTTCCGAAAAAGGAGATCAAAACGACAGTAAAAGTCATGGATTTTGATGTGATACCATGCTATGTTTAAATTTATAAAAATATGTTATCAAGATAATATATTTTTTAGAAACCTGGATGATCTGTAAATACATTGGTCACCGTTTTTTTAACAGCTTCACCAGAAGGCATAAATTCATCAATAATATAAAGACCGACCATAGAAGAGAGATAGACCATGATAGTATCTCTCACTAATTCCTTAATAGGTTTGGTTTCCTTAATAACAACTCTCATCTCGGCAAACTTCATCAATAAATAGATGAAAGCAATAATACCTGAATGTATAATGTATTTTTCCATAATACATTATACGGCTAATTAATGAGTAGAGACATAAACGCAATCTTTTACATATATGTATTATTTCATATATGTATTATTTCATATATGTATTATTTCATATATGTATTATTTCATATATGTATTATTTCATATATTAAGTCAAGACCTCGAAATCAAGAATAGGTGGTTTCAAATCAACTTTTGAGGCAGCTTTGTTCAAATCATTCACATCAATAATATCGAGTGTGACATTCTCTCCAATAGTAAGACGTTCATCATCTTCATCGTCGTCATCATCTTCATCTTCTTTCGTTAAAGCTCTCGCCTTTTCTAACTCCTCTAGATTCTTATCATCTTTCGGATTATTGACGACACTTGTATTACCGATTATATCAACATGTGTATCATTATCTGAAAAAGATAATTTACCGGGTGATTGAAGATCAGCGGTTTTCTTATAATCCTCAATTTCCTTTCGAATATCTTCTTTAATTGCTTCGGCTGATGCGGTTGCAGTGGTTTCTGACTCCGGAGCAACTACCTTTGCACCTACTACGTTTGATCCTACTACGTTTGCACTCAGATCTGTGACCACAACAACCGGCTCATCCGGCAGCGGTTCGGTGACTTCACTAACCTCCACATCCGTTTCGTCAGTTTCATCCATATAAGCTCGTAAAATGGCTTCAACCGGCACGCTATCACGAATAGTATTCAAAATACATTCCTTGATAATAATTTCTACTTCCCGTGTATTTTTCTGCGTTTGCAAGGGCTGAATATTCTTCTCAAATAAATAGATATTCGTATATATTTTTCGGGCAACATGAATATAAATTTTATGCACAAAATCACTTACCGAAGGCACATTAATATCAATCTTCTTCTGTTTGCTGCCAACTCGAACACATGTCAGTGCTTTCAATTGTATAATATGCACTGCCGTAATCAATTCCTCTAAATAAGTACAGCCAGAACTTTCAATAATGCGATTTCTCTCTGTATCGATAATCGTCTGATTCCATTTCGGTACACGGGTCAAAAAGTTCTGAAAAGTCATTAAATATTTATCTTGCTCTTTATTATCATGACATAGTTTCCAAGCTTCATCAAAAATAGATTTTAAACCTTGAAAAACAGTGGGTGACAAAATGTTTAATAAACGAGCACACCATTCATTTTTCGATTCACTCAAGCTAGCTACTGAAAAATCATCCATTTTACATAAATGATATATTTTCTAAATCATAGTTAGAACGTAACAAAAGAAAATTCAAGATAAAAAGAATAAAAATCTTCTCATTTCTAAAATCTTTTTTAATTTTATTAAAGACTAGTAACATTTGATACTTTTTTAATTCATCAATCTCTCTACTACTTTCAATATAGTTCATTAAATCTAACCCGCTATAACCTTTCTCGTACAATTTATTCGCTAAATCCATCAGTGGTTCATATAATTTTGTTTCGTCTAAAGCTTTTAAAGGCAATAAGACTTTATCGAACATTTTTTGCATTTTTTTATCTCCCTGTGGAATATTAAATGTTTTCTGTAAATTATGTTTATGTAAATTAGTTCGCTTACCTTTAATAATGGGTTCATAGACGAATATTTCGCACAAACGAGAGAGAATAGGTTTTAATAATTTATACTTGTCTTGTACTATAATAAAAAATCGGGTTGTATGACTAAAAAGTTCTATGCAGCGCCGCAGTGCGGATTGTGCGTCAATTGTTAGTTCGTCGGCATTCGATAAGACAATGATCTTAAAATTACCAGTGCCTTCGATATTGACGTGGGTTTTCGCAAAGAATTTCAGTTCATCTCTCACAAATTTTATACCTTTACCGTGAGCACAATTGACATACATGACATAATTTTTAATGAGTTCTTTATTATGTTGATAAATATCTGATATAAAATTATTAACTATGGTGCGTTTACCACTGCCGCTAGACCCGTGAAAAATGATGTTAGGTATTTTCCCAGTCTCGAGGAAAAAGTTTAATTTGTCTTTTATTTCAGGGTGATAACAGATTACACTATTCTTTGCAGCGCTATTCTTTGCAACGCTATTCTTTGCAATGCTATTCTTTGCAACATTCATGTTTATTTAAAATTATTTATATAAACAATTTTAAATCATAATTAAGGTTTAATACATAATATGGAAATAATTATTTATATAGGTCCTAGCAGATCATTTAAACTATAGCCTTCCCGTTCGGCCATCGCAGTAATAAGAGCTAACGCACTCGCTAACGATTGTTTGACATTTCTAGATGTATCAAACTTTTTCACAATATGGGCATCTTTCATGTTATCCAATTTCTCTGCTTCAAATGCTAATAATTCCGTCAAATATTTAAACGAATGACCCTTGTATTTTAATTTATTGGCATCTTTGAAATCTTGCATGGCAAAATCTTCATCAGTGAAACGCATATGACCATTGACTAAGTGCGGCATTTTTAGTATTTATTATTCTACTATAAATACTAAATATAGGTTTAAATGGTTTAATAATATTTATATAATATATAAATGTCATCATCATCATCACCTCTATTTATAAAAGCTGACGCCAGTGATTATATTACCGCCAAGCGACAAATGGCCATTGCTGGCGAATATTTGAATACTAATAATACAAATCCAGTAAAAACAAACGGGAAGACATATAATAGAAATTTTAAATTCGTGCCAACTACAAATCTAGATCTCTCTAACTGTTTAATCGATGCGTCAAGTTTTGCTTTAATGAATGATTATACAACGGGAAAAGGGTACATCAATGCAATATGCAATAAATAAAAAGGGATGCTTCCTTTGAAACCCTCTTTGGAGGTGAATTTATAATGTATTATTTAATAATATTTGTTCAAATATGAAACCAGGAGGGGGTCAGGGGATTTACCCCTAACCTATGCCCAGCTGCTCAGACTCTGCGTATAAGGATTACTCTTAAAAGCATTCAAAATATCAGGCGAAATCCGGTCGGTATTAATATTCTGGTCATAACCTTGTGACACTTTAACCCGATCAAGATTTTCTACAATACCGCGAGAAGTGACACCGGCAGTATTCCCAGAGCTTGGGACCCACCAGCGATTATTATCACGGTCACTATCTTTCTTGTGAATACTAACATTATCATTTTGATTAAATATTTGTGTTCCGCCTTGGTTAGGACGATTAACTTGTGTCTTATTCACATTATTTCGTTGTCGGTATTCAGCTTCATATGATTTAGGTGAAGCAAACCCATTAGGACCGGCCATACCAGTATGTTCTACGTTCGTCGTATCACGTTGCATCGCCACTGGTTGCTGTTTGGAAACTAAATAAGCATTGGCGGATTGAAATTGTACATTCATGTGATTACAGTCTAAATCAGCTTCGGTCATTTCCCGAATCGTCGTCTTGGTGCGATCTAATGGGTTATAGATTTGTCCGGTTGGTACTGGACCTGTTGGGTTACCGCTTGAACGCATATTATCGACTACGTCTTCTTTTCGCGTGGGGCGCAAAAAATCCATCAAAGGTGATACAATGGCTTTCATAAAACCGTTAACATTACCCATAACCGTGTCAGGACGAGTCGTGGAACGATTATTATGTAAATTACTATAACTTTGAATACCATAATCGCCTGTAGTAGGTTTAGCTGACCCGCCAATAAAGGAAGGCGTTGCATAATCTTTGGCCGGCAAAACAGGCCGTTTCACAGGTGCATTCTCTCCACTAATATAAGTTCCTTCACTTATGCCTCCTCGGCTACCATAATATTCAGCAGTCGTATTAATGCGATTCACGTCGCGTAATTCTTCGATACTACGAGCGGTCTGAGCCTTTTCAATACCTGTGGTCGTCATCCAACGCTCCGGACCAGAGGCATAATATTTTTCAGGCAGTTTCTTTTCCACAGTGCCTTGCATGCTAGTGGTAGGTGCATTTTGAATAAAATAAGTACCAGGACCTTGATGCCCGTCCAAAGAAAATGACGTTTTCGGATTAGTTGCTACACGTAATTCGTCTACACCTCGATCTAACCATAGGTCTCGCGCTTCCATACCCGAATTGAATCCGGCACTTCCATCGTTTGAAAATCCTTTATTTAAACCCGGTGCTACATGCTGTTCGTTCCAGGGCTTCACATTGGCCATCCGCATACTAGGATTAACTCGCGATTGATAAAAGTCGCTCATATTAGGTGCACCATCGGCAAATTGATAACCGCCTTCGGGTTTAAACATCGGTCCTTGCTCTTTTTTTGAAAAGAATTGCGAACCTTGCCCTTGCATATTATCTAAAACACTTTCGGTAATATTTGTATCGGCGGTTGCACCACGAACCTTGCCGCCAAAATAAGGCATCATATTGTTATGCTTAAACTTATCTTTGTCAATAGGATTACCGGTTAGTGAATAGGTTGTCTGTAAACCGCCACCGACTCCATAATTAGACGGCTGTCGCTTTTCATTTGATTCATAATTTTTCGGATCAAAATATTTATCGGAATATTGATTAGGATTGACGTAAGCATGTATATTATTTTTCGTGGTGACCGGTTCAGTTAAAGGAAAATTAGTTGCTGGTGTTGGCGGATTAACTCCGGGCAATTGATTCTTATTCGGTATCATATTTGTGTAACCATCAATATTATTTTTTTTTTGTTTTGAAACGACATACATACCACCTAATGCTAATAAAGGAACTGCTAGTTCAACCATTTATATATATGTTATATTTTTTTATCTCTAATAAAGATATATATGTTATATTTTTTTATCTCTAATAAAAAAATATATGTCTATTGATCAACTAATGGTCTCGGCGCTTTTGCCACATAATTATCCTTTTCTAATATTCGTGTATTCAGATTATTCTGAAAAGGATAGCAGGTATTCTCTTGCGGATTTAATGGTAAAATACTATAATGAGTTTGTTCTAAATCACGAAATGTCCAGGCTGGGTGCGTAGCACGAGATTGGTCAGTAGAAGGATTCGCCGATTCATATTGAACTTCATTTGTTTTCACAGCATTAAGTCTATATTCATTTGTTTTAATATCATCGCGATTATAATTTCGGGATAAACCAAACAAATCACTTTCCAAATTAACAGTATTAGTCATTAAATTTCCACCCCATTTCTGCATGCGAATAAAAGGATCATCCATATAAATAGGTTTACTACCATTACCAGGTACATTCAACATATATCGGCCTAGACCGGTAGATTCTTGTAATTGCTTATTTATTCGACAAGGGTCATCGTGAAAACGTGTAAATGCCATTTAATATAGATAAATATAATAAAAGGGGGATACTCCCCCTGACCCCCGCACCTCGGTTAAGCGGATGCTGTTGATCATTCTAAAAATTTATACACTTAAAATGCATCCGCTTAACCGAGATGCGGGGTTGTAGGGGCTGGCCCCTATGTGTGGGGTTGTAGGGGCTGGCCCCTATGTGTGGGGTTGTAGGGGCTGGCCCCTATGTGTGGGGGTTCTAGGGGGTGCACCCCCTATATGGGGTAAGGCCGCTGATCTTTTTCTACTACTAATGGTTTCGGCATACTCACAATTAATCGATCAAAAAATTTAGAAGTAGGGATCTGTTTAAGGTCGGGTTTGATCGCCTTTTGTGGCACTACTAAATTAGTCGAACCAATTCCCCGTAGCATAGATTCAATATCAACTGCATTTCTGGATAAGGTGTCACGAGGCATATGATTTGGTGTAATGCCGATCGCCGGTATAGTAGGATTAAAAGCACATCCTTGTGCTGAATGCATATAGTTATTATAATATCTACCTAAACCATAATAATTCTGCTCTAAACTATAGTCGCCTTTTGTATTAATATTTCTAGTTGAAGCCATTATTATATATATATTCCAAATATATTATTGTTACACCAACAAAGCATCTAATATTTTTGTTAGATGGGTCGGATGAATTGAATCAAACATCATAATATCTGAAATACAGCTATGTAATAAATCGAAATATTCGTATTTGAAAAGCATCGTGAAAATTAAATCATCTTCCAAGTCCGTCATGTTTAATTTCTCAAAGAGGTCGTTAATATCTTTACTATCTCTAGCTTTTTCTAATATATTTTTAAAATCAGCGTTTAAATTCAATTTGGTAAATAATTCTACAATCGTATTATTAATTTGTTCTTCGTTCCAAACTTGTAAATCAAATGCTTGCAATAATTGTATGCGAAAAAGCTGCTCCTGATCTTCCGGAGTGTCCATTAATTTATAGGTGCAAATGAAATCATATTGATAAATCATTTTTAATTATTATATTTTATTATACTTATAAATGTTTAAATCTATTATAAGTATAAAGATGAAGTCGTCAATTCTTACAAATAAGTTAGCACATTACGGCGATATGCTTGCCATTCCTTTTTTCATTATGACTCTCTATTATTTTTATCTTATTCAAAACAAAACATGGATGGAATGGTTTATTATCATCTTTATCTCTAATTGTTTAATAGGGGATATTTTATTTACTTATATATTTTTCAGAAAATAATCTATTGACTAAGTGTGTTAGTGTATTCCTTATCGCGAGCCATTTCACGCGACGGTAAACCACCACGTATCCAGCCTTGTGCGGCACTGCTTTCAATCAAATTCGCCGGATTGCTAATAGTGGATTTTAAAGAAGGTAATAGAGGCGTTTGCGAATACTGTGAATAATTGACTTCACTGCTAGGATTGATGCTTTTCTTATTATTAGCAAAATCGCCTTGTTGAATTTGAGATTCTAACATGGGATCGCATTTACCACGCCCTAAATAAGGAACCGTGGAATAAGGGCGTTCGATTAAACTAATTCGGCATTTGGGACGAGAGAGACTATTAATCAGTAATTGAGAACTTTCGGCAATATTTGAACCACCGATACTGACTTGATGACTACCATTAAAATTGATATTAGGCTGACTAGTGGCAAAGTCGATGGCGCTAGTCATGGGTCCGGAGGGTCGGAATGAATCCAGCAGATAATTAGCATACTCACTGTTTTGTAAGGTACGTTGGCTTAAATCAACTCTATCATCACCAAGACGAGCTGATTGGTAGAAATTATAATCGTATACGGAAGCCATTTATATTATACTATAATAAATTTATTGTATACATAAAATTATTATATCATTATATCATTCATTTAATATATATTTATTACAGTATTATTTCAATTAATAATTGGTCCATCTTGGCGGGGCATTTCGCACACAAGCCAATTCATTATTTTCAGTATCACGACAAGCAATCATATCACCATAACAATATTCAGTAAAAGCCTTCTGATCATTCGGAATAGTCGTGCTGGGCATAGGGTTAAAAGCTCGCATGGATTGATCAAATGTAAAATTATCTCCTAAATCATTAAATAATCTCTCTTCAACGGCTGGATCATTGAAATTATTAACAACAAATTGTTTGGTTTTTTCATTCATACTTGCTTCTACAATAGGATTGAAAGCTGGCGCCGCTTCTTTCCGTTGAGGATTGTCGGCGATTTCAGTCAACAATACATTCATTACAGGATTTTCTACTGCGGGTTCAGTAAAATCATTTTTAAGAATCGTATACATTTCGGCATTTGTAAAACCTTCTTTAGTTTTTTTTGCAGATTTTAATTTATACAACAGGATAATTGCCCCTAAAGTGAGTAGCCCTGATAACATTATTTTACTATTTTTTGTAATTAAATAGCCTAATATAGTCAATACTATGACTAGACGAGTGATTGCATTTAATTTTGCTTCAAAAGGCATATCAGCCGAAGGCCATATATGGGATATTTCATCTGATCTAAATAAAATATTTGGATTCTGTAACCAAAATGTAGTAGTCATTTATATATATAATCACAAATATTTTATAGCATGATAAATTTATAGCATGATAAATTTATAGCATGATAAATTTATAGCATTAAATCAAATCACTTCTTCTTCTTGTTCTTCTTCTTCTTGTCTCCAGGTGTACTCCTTTCAACACTTTCTCCGGTAGAAAATATGATACTTTCCATAGCAGCCATATCAGCCGCTGCAGAATTTTTAATAGAAGCTGGATCAGGGTATGCGGATTCATATAGTTTATTTAATTCCGCTTCAGCTGCAGCGGCTTCTGTAGCAGCCCTTTTCTCTTCCACTTTCTTTAATAATCTCTCGCGGTTCTTTGCTTCTTTTAACTTTTTGTCTAAATTAGATTGCATTGCACTGACATTTACTTTACCGCCACCTTTGCCTCCAAGTCCTCCAGCAGCATTCATGCCCATTTTGCTTAGCATACTTTGTAAGTCACCCATACCTGGCATATTTTTCATTTTTTTCATCAATTCACTAGCTTCTTCTAATAATTCACTTTCCTTCATATCTCCGGATTTAAGTTTTTCATCGAGCTTGGAGCCGACATTTTTAACTAAACCTAATAATTTGGTAGGGTTTTTGATTAATCGCTTAAATACATCGTTAATAGATTCAGCATTTTCCATATTAATATTTAAATCGGCGGCTGTTTCTTCGGCAATCTCTCTGGCCAGTTTTCCTAATTTACCATTCATCATGCTTGTAACATGTTCATGAATATCACTCGGATTGGGTAAATCTTCTAAATTTATGCCAGATTTCTCGCCGCCAGGCTGTTCTGTTC
>Ga0209353_10002391_pt1 | contig 10229 bp, 10 predicted proteins | sample LauGreSpBDMM15SD_2_FD_187561 | JGI IMG/M metagenome (GOLD analysis project Ga0209353, IMG submission 187561) | Freshwater lake microbial communities from Lake Michigan, USA - Sp13.BD.MM15.SD (SPAdes) (version 2) | ecosystem: Environmental > Aquatic > Freshwater > Lake | place: Lake Michigan...
TAAAATTAAATATATAATTAAGTAAATATTTATATTTTTTTCTTGTTTATTAATATAAACAAAATGAATTTCAATATGGGAGAAATAGTAAAAAGAGCTATTAAATATTTAGTAGAAGGTCTCATTGTAGCCGTGGCGTGTTTCGCCATTCCGAAACAATCTTTGGATATTGAAGAGATTGCTCTACTTGCGTTAGTGGCTGCAGCCACGTTTAGTATTCTTGATACCTATATCCCTAGTATGGGGGAGACAGCTAGGTCAGGCGCCGGATTTGGAATTGGTGCAAACCTTGTCCGATTCCCTGGTGGGTTTTAAATCGTAGGAATAAAATCCCAATCTAACTCCTTGCATATTTTCTTCCAAATTTCGTCTTGTTCTACTTTCTTTTGGTCTTTTAACATGGGAAAAAATTCCAAGTACTGATTCTCTCCAAGTAACTCACATAACTTGTAGAGTGTATAATAATAATTTAAGAAATTCACTCTATCGTCTGGACAATATTTTGCATAAGGTCTCTGAATATCCATAAATAAATTGCACAAGGTCTCTTCTAATTTAGGCGTCATCACTGGAGGCTTGATACCTAGTTTGTCTTTAATAAAAGGTATATGCTCATAATATTTATTAAACCCGAGTTTTTTTAGAATTTCCTTTGTTTTTTTGTTGTTTAGTTCACTAGGTTGAATTCTTTCTTTTTTTACCTGGTTCATGATAGTCGTGATGATTTCTGGAGGAATATCCGTGGATTCTTTTGCTTGAAATTGAGACAAAATTTCCCGGAAATGATTGATTCTTTTATACGCATAAAAAGAAACCTCTTTAGGAGGCTCTTTATACGATGGTTTGTCATTGTCTACTAAAAATTTATGATTTGTAAAACAATGATTACAAATGATGATTCCTTCATGATTCACTTTAATCAGTTCGCCAACGGAACAGTTATCGCACGTGGTTTTGTTATAGGAATAGCTTTTTAAATTGATGGACTCAAAACAATTCTTTTCCATATATGTCTGTACACAATCATTCATGAGGTCTATGGGTATATCTCCTTTTTCTTTTACATTGAAGAAGGTGTTTATTTTTTTCTTTTGATTCATATTTTTATCAATGTCTTGTTTTGTCTCAAAATATTCAAACAAAGATTTAGCATTTTCCAAATAATAATTATTAATCTCTTCTGTGATCATTTCTTTTTTTCGTTTCATTATTTTTATTTGATTGTCTATGGATTCATGCGAACTTTCTGCTCTTTTTTTTTCCAATTCTTCTATTTTGTTATTTAATTTAGGAATAATTATGGTCTTCTTGTTGTAGAAATCTTTAAGTTTTTTATGATATAACTTGTCTAACGTTTCGTCATATTTTAGGTTCATTTATAAGATACTAGCAATAGGTGTTTATTTGTTTTTATCCTTTATTTAGTAAAAATTCAAATTTTTTTTCTTTTGCTATTCTATAAATGGGAGGTGGTTTGATGCAATTAGTAGCTTATGGTGCTCAAGATGTTTACCTTACAGGTAACCCACAGATTACTTACTGGAAGGTCACTTACCGTCGCCACACCAATTTTGCGATGGAGTCCATTGAACAAACCTTCAATGGACAAAGTGACTTTGGTCGTCGCGTGACCTGCACCATCTCTCGTAATGGAGACCTTGCTTACCGCACGTATCTCCAAGTGACTCTCCCTGAGATTAATCAGGGAATGGGATTAAATCAGACCGGTCCAGTGTATGCTCGGTGGCTGGATTTCCCTGGACACCAGCTCATTGATGCGGTAGAGGTCGAGATTGGTGGTCAGCGCATTGACAAGCAGTATGGTGACTGGATGCAGCTGTGGGTCCAGCTCACGATGGACGTCAACCAGGAGCGTGGTTACCATAAGATGATTGGTCAGACTACCCAGCTCACTTTCCTTACGGACCCTAACTTTGCCCCAGTGGATGGGCCGTGCGACAGCCAGGCACCTCACCAGGTGTGCGCTCCTCGTAACGCCCTTCCTGAGACTACCCTTTACATTCCTCTCCAGTTCTGGTTCTGCAACAATCCTGGTCTTGCCCTTCCTCTGATTGCTCTCCAGTATCACGAGGTGAAGATTAACATTGACCTTCGTGCAATTGACGAGTGCCTCTGGGCGGTCAAGAACATTGACGCGGGCGCTGATGACCAGAAGGCGGCCACTGCTTATGCTCAGTCGCTTGTGTCGGCTTCTCTCTACGTGGACTACATCTACCTGGATACAGACGAGCGCCGCCGTATGGCCCAGAACCCTCACGAGTACCTCATTGAGCAGCTCCAGTTCACGGGCGCTGAGTCGGTCGGTTCGTCGTCCAACAAGATTCGCCTGAACTTCAACCACCCCTGCAAGGAGCTTGTGTGGGTGGTGCAGCCAGACTGCAACGTGGACTACTGCTCGTCTACCATGGGAGGTACTCCTCTCTACCAGGCACTGGGTGCCCAGCCTTTCAACTACACCGATGCGGTGGATGCCCTTCCGAACACCATCAAGGCGTTCGGTGCGGATGCTGCCACCAACGGAACCAATGGTGTGATTAACAAGAATGGTCTCTTTGAGTCTGCGGGTACGGTGGGTATCCCAACCACGGACAATGCATCGGTTCGTATTGGAAATGGAACTGCCAGTGCAGTCAATCTTGGTGCCGACTTCGTGTGGGGAGGCACCGGCGGACCCAACGAGTTCCAGTCCACGGTCTCGGATGCCGGTACGTTCGTCCTTGCCGAGACTTCCCTCAACATGCACTGCTGGGGCGAGAACCCAGTGGTCACTGCCAAGCTCCAGCTCAACGGTCAGGACCGCTTCTCGGAGCGTGAGGGAACCTACTTTGACCAGGTCCAGCCTTGGCAGCACCACACCCGGTCGCCTGATACGGGTGTGAATGTATACTCGTTCGCTCTCCAGCCTGAGCAGCACCAGCCTTCAGGCACATGCAACTTCTCGCGCATTGATAATGCGACCCTCCAGCTGGTCCTTTCTAACGCGACAGTCTCGGGAGTCAACACGGCGAAGGTGCGCGTCTATGCCCGTAACTACAATGTTTTGCGTATAATGTCAGGAATGGGGGGTCTAGCGTACAGTAATTGATGATGCTCTGTATGGGTGGTTCTGCATACTTTTATATTATAAGTTTTTTACCATTTTTTAATAAAATCAATTTTTAATATTTATAGATTTTTATAAATATTAAAATAAAAAATCATAACTTAAACTTTAATTCACTGCAGTCCCAAGAAGACTATTTAATATCTTTGGGTCATCTTTGATAATTTTTTCCTCGTGAGAATCAATAAAGTCATGAGCTTCTTCTATGCTATAGACAAACTTCAGTGGTTTTTTTGTACGATAAAACTTTTTTATAATTTCAAATATGGTTGCCATGATAGAATTATGTGTAGTATAAATAGAGGACGCGATAAGATAATCTTGTAATAGAAAAGAATAACTTTCAAGTAGAGCAACAAACTCTTTGATTTGGGTCAACGAAACTAAACCTACTTCGCGAACATCCATGACAAATGCAAACTTATTGTGTTCTTTCTTCACACGTTCAAACTCGTCACGAATAGATTCAATCGTAAACTGCCATTGTAACGGAGTAGGTATACTTCGTAATACAATTAAATTAAAAATAGTCAGGTCGTTATGTATGTACCTTTCTAGTTTTGTGAAGTATTCTAATTCCATTATAAAAAATATACAATCTTTATTTATATCATTTTTCATCAAATAAACAATGTGTTCATTTGCATGCATTCTAACGTATTTTCTTGTACGAATAAAGAGCGGATAAGTTTATCGTCTCGGAAGCGAAAGGTAAACGTCTTGTTCTGTTCTTTACGACCCACTCGTCCAATGGCCTGGATGATTTTCTCTTGGGTCATCTTGCATAAATCTTCCGCGATGTAGGCATGACAAAACTGGTAATTTGTTCCATAAATGAAGTCGCTGCTCGCGAGAATGACACCAAGCTTTTTCTGTTCGGATAACTCTTTCATGAGGTCGTTGTAGTCGCTTGCTTGTGGATTGAAAACTCCCACTCCCATTAAGATGAGAATTTTATAGGAAATGTCTACTTCCAAATTCATAATCTTTTTCACATAGGATTCATCCAAATGGCTTGAAAACACTCCAGATGTCGCAAAGTTTAGGTCGGTCGTCCATTTGTCAAAATGCTCGCGACTATTTGGGATGTAACTGGGATGAAGTTGCACAGGCTTCAACATCTTTTCAAGAGTGTCTGCTTCTTGAATGAGTGTCTTTGTTGCAGTATCAAATCGTTGTTCTTTCATTTTGTTTTCATTGCCTTCGTCCTTTGCGGTCTTATCTTCAATATCTTTTCGGATGCGAAACATCTTTTCCAAGATGGCCTGATTGGCTTCTAGTTTTTTCTCTAAATCCGTCAAGGTAGACTCGTGAATACCGCTGTTCTTGACAAAGAAATCAATCCAATGCTGCGTATTCTCGCACAAATAGATGGTAGGACCATGCGTCAATGTATGACTGGATTCAGTAACAAGAAGATTGGTTACATTTAACGAGGGAACCAAATGAGTATGAATATAGTGTTGAATGTCTTCGTTCCACGAAGGTAAATCCCGAATCACTTTGTAATACAGCATCCGAAGATTCTGTGAATTTATTTCTGAAATTATAGAATAGGCTTGGTCCATCATCTGTTTCACGGAAGGGTATTTCTTTGCAAAGAATAGAATAAATTCGGAACACTCGGTTAGACTTAGGAACTTCATGTGACTGAGTCCATGTTTGTCAATAAAGTGTAAGATACCCTCGTAGTCTTCTGCAAACACTTTATGCGGCATCACTACTTGACCGGTTGTGTCCAACAAAGTGATGTGCGTTGTCTCGTCAATGCTTTCCACGTAAAACACTTTGCCTTCGTATTTAGACGTGTATTTGACACACATCTCTTTGAGGTCGGATTCATTGGGTAAAGTAGCCGAAGATAACACAATGTTTGGGATTTTATTCACCGACCATAGCTTTAGGATGGATGCATGAAGGTCATGTTGTTCATAATCCATAGTGATGGTGGGTTCGTCCCAAAAGAGGACCACATTGTTTGTTTCAAAGAAGGAAAGCATGTAAAGCATCGCCACTTCGTAAGATTGAATGTCGCAAACCATCAAATCTACATTACGTCCATCGCTGTGAACAGGTCTCTTTTTTCCATATTTTTCCGTAAACGTTCTCACGGAAGAATAATGAAGGCGTACATCGTCAGAGGTTGTGCATCCAAAGGCAAATCCTACTTTTACGTTGGCGTTGACTGCACTTTTTGCAAGACTCACGCCGATGTGTCTTGATGCGCAAATGAAGATGACTTTGTATTTCTGTGAAATACCTAGCGGAGTCAATGTTTTTCCTGAACTAGTGGGAGCCCTGTAGAAAACCATTTTATTCCCAGGTTGATTCATGATAGAATAGACTTGTTTCTGATGGTCGTACAATTCAAGCGGTTTGAATTTGAAGATATCGTTGTTTTCAATATATTTGTTTGTGTTTTCCAAAAAGGTTTGGACGTTCATGTCTTTTTCGTTTTCCTTGAGAAACTGAACAATCCATTTTTTAAGCCACTGGTTGATGGGATACATGTTTGAAAGATAACCAATATTATAGAAGTAAAGTTCTTTGGATTTTTTAGATTTTTCAAATTTGATAAGGAGGTCAATGAGGACCATCTCCACGGATTCATCCACCTTTTTGACCATGGACTTTAGGCGAATGGTATCTGCCGAATTCAATGGTTTTTTGGGTTTTGGAATATCCTTTGTCTCCATGTCATGTTTTTTGAGAATATCTTTCAGAACAACCATATAGATGTGGTAATCTTTATCGGGGTGTTCCAGCTTGAACATTTGACTTACTGTAAAATATAAACGGCAATCTTGTGATGGATTCATTAATCCATCGCGAATCATTTTCAGAATCGTCAGCTCCTTATGGTCTACCTTTTTCTCCATGCTTTCCCATTCCATCTTTGTGAGTTTAGACTGATTGAAATCCATGGCTGAGTTTTGGTTGAGATTAGACTGATTGAAAGTCATTTATATACTTATCTTATTCTAAAACTTTCAATCAATTTTTTTATACACATCCAAAGGGTCCGATAAAACACCCAAAGTTTTAAAATTTGTACCATAGACTTCTTGGAGCAATGCCCATTCAAAAAGACCTCCCATGTAAATGAAAACGTTCATAAATCCAAGAGATTTCAATTGTGCAAATTTTTTATAAACACTAACATCTTGATAGTCTAGTCCGTAAATAATTATTTCAATCTTTTTATTCTTGGAAAGATAGTCGTTGATTCGTTCGGATTCCTGGAGCCCATGTAGGGTCCCTTGAATTAAATAGTGTTGTTTGTTCAAGGGAAGCGTATTGATTAGAATATACTCTCCTTTTTTCTGTTGAAGTTCCTGGAAAGAACATCTTGGATAAGAAGAGGATTGACCCATATACTGTATATCCATGAAATATCTATACGAATTTAATCACAACTTCAACCTTTTCTTTCTTGAGACATTTAGAAGAAGAAACCGATAATTCTTCTCTTCTTTTACGGCTGTTTTTTATATTTTCCAAAGAATCGTTGTGTTTTTTTGTTTTAGAGATGCTATTGTTCAAATTCATGTCATCTTCAATGTCATTCATATTCTGTTCAATATAATAGATGATTTTGTTCTCTATAGCCCATTTAAAAAAGTTCAGTTGACCAATCGTTGTCTCAATGCTAAACTCTTTGTTACCAAAAGGCATTTTAATACGTTCCCATCTACAAAAAGGGTCAAACCTTTTCTTGGAGTAAGCCTTTAACTTTAGTTTATAGTCGTTATACACTTTAAATCGTTCACATTGGTTTATCTCATACGTTGTATTATATTTCTTTGCATAATTTGTAGAAAACCAATCAACAATACGTAAGGAAATACGAGATTCTCCATTGATAATATTTAACATCCGGTTCAAGTTGTCGTCTTTGTTATAAAACTCCATTAATTTCTGAAGTAGTAATTCATTCTGCGAATTCATTTCATAGACTTGTTGTTATTTTTTAAATTACTTTTTCTAGAATCATTGTTTTACCTTTTTTATAATATTCATGATTCTCTGTTCGGCGACCCAGATTACATTTGAGACAAGAGATACATGTATTGTCTCTGTAGTGTCCAAGGTTATTGTTTAACCTTTCCAAGGTCCATTGTAATCCGTCTTTCTTTTTGTTATAGGTAAGAAGCATATCCTTATTACAATAATAACACTTTAATTTACACGCTATCATTTTTTCAATCAACTCTCTAAAGGTGATATGCTGTTGAACATCATATTTATGTTTTTGTTTATCTTGAGACTTATAACCAGAATATTTTTTTTTTATCTCTCTTACACAAGCTTCTATATCTTCATCCTTATCTTCCTCTTGATAAATTATTTCTAGTATGGACAATGGGTTTTCAATCAAGGGTCGTTGTATTTTTCGCTGTGTTGTGTCTATTAAAATTATATTCTTCATATAAAAAATATAGACATATTATAATAATACTAATTATGACGAATGAATGCAAAGAATACAATAGCTTAAAATATCGGACCATGATTCTTACCGGTATTCCGTTAGATATAAAAACGGAATCTTCTGAAGAATTTATCAATAAATTTTTAAGTAATGATATTGAAAACAATAAAAAAGGCGTATGGAGTAAATTGACACGAACGGAAAAGCACAGGAGAATAGGTGATTTTGTAGACACCAATTTAACACCTCTTTATTTATTGAACGAAGGTGAAAAAGCAACTGCTCTTAAATTTTGTATTATGTTATTGGACAGTCGTAAATTAAGTAAAACAAATGATATTACGTATAATAAAGAAGAAAGAATCATCGAGCGTATCTCGGGTCTAGTTTTTAATCCAATTACGCGAAAATTTGCAATTAACCTGGAAAAACAAAAGACTACCAAGAAGAATAAAAAGGATAATATTGATTAGAATGCTATCCTTTTTATCTATTACAAATAACGGATAAAGATATTGTAATAATATGGATATGTCCCCTGAGGAGTATCTAAAAGAACTATTTGTGGAATCTCCGCAAATCCTGAGCGAACCAAATTATTTGACCACACTTAAAGCACAGATTCGTGTAAAATACTATTTTGACACTAGGCTTGACGATATTGTAAACCAATTAGAAGAAATGCTTAAAAAAATAGGTAAATTACGGAGTGAGCCTTCCGTGTCTTATCCATCTGTCATGAGAGAAGGACATTTAGACTATTTAAAAAATATTTATCAACCCGAACAAAAAACCCAAGAATGGTATACATTCCGACATGACCACATTACAGCCAGTAATGCTTGGAAAGCCCTGGGTACAACGGCATCTAAAAATCAACTCATTTACGAAAAATGTCAACCCTTGAATACCGAAAAATATAAATCATCTTTAGCGGAAACTCCCATGAGTTGGGGTAACAAATATGAATATTTAACAACGTGTATTTACGAGGAAAAAAATAAAACGACGATTAGTTCGTTTGGATGTATCGCGCATCCAACCCTTTCTTTCTTGGCTGCATCTCCAGACGGGATTGTCACAGGAGAAAATAACTACGGAAGAATGATAGAAATCAAGAATGTGGTTTCGCGCGAGATTACAGGGATTCCTAAGAAAGATTATTATATTCAGATGCAGCTACAGATGGAAGTTTGCGACCTTGAAGAATGCGATTTTGTAGAAACCAAATTTATAGAATATGATACAGAATCAGAATTTGTATCAGATGAAACTTCAAAAAAAGGAGTCATCGTAGTATTCATCCGCGAAAACAATGAATTTGTATACAAGTATATGCCGTTTGATGTATCCGACTATGATTCATGGATAGATGCATCATTATCCGATACAGATGTAACCATGAAATGGTTTAAAAATATATACTGGAAATTACAAGTCTACTCATGCGTACTTGTAAAACGTCAACGAGAATGGTTTCAATCGGCTGTACCCGAATTTATTTCAATTTGGGATACCATACAAAAAGAGCGTATCAATGGTGAATTTATCCAACGTGCTCCTAAAAAGCGTGTGTTGAAAAATGAAAATAAAAATGAACTTAAACCAGAACTACTAATAGATATGTAGATGGACTTGTATGTGATTAAACGAAACGGTGACAGGGAGATTTTGTCTTACGATAAAATTTCACAACGTATCAAACAACTCAATCAAGAGACTTCAGTTCCCAGTAGTGGTCTTGTCATGAAAATTATGGACCAACTTCATGACAACATTCTTACGTCTAAGATTGACGAATTGATATCTGAACAATGTGCGTCTATGGGGATTCATCACTATGATTATTCTATTTTGGCGGGTAGAATTATTATTTCTAATCATCAAAAAGAAGTGAATCCAAGTTTAGAGGTGTATCTGAATACTATTCGGGCTATTCCTAACTATATTTCAGATACCTATTATGAAACGACGTTAAAACATATTGCCTTTTTTGAGTCCATCCTAGACCATAGTCGCGACTTTTTGATTGATTATTTTGGTTATAAAACATTGGAACGTGCTTATTTATTCAGAAACCAGGATAAGATTGTGGAACGCATCCAACATCTTTGGTTAAGGGTTGCGATTCAAATTCACGGAGAAGACCTAGAACAAGTGAAAGCAACATACGATAGTTTAAGTCAGAAAGAATACATTCATGCTACACCTACTCTATTTAATTCGGGTATTTATCGTCCACAGCTGAGTTCTTGTTTTTTGTTAGGGATGGAAGAAGACAGCATTGAAGGCATTTTTAACACGGTCAAAGAATGCGCCAATATTTCAAAATGGGCAGGTGGAATTGGGCTTCACATTCACAATGTAAGAGCAGAAGGAAGTCCGATTCAAGGCACCAATGGTAAATCCAACGGCATTATTCCCATGTTGAGGGTATTTAACAATACCGCGCGATATGTAGACCAAGGAGGTGGAAAACGAAATGGTAGTTTCGCCATTTATCTGGAACCCTGGCATGCAGATGTTGAGCCTTTTCTAGACATGAGAAAGAACCAGGGAGACGAAGAAATGAGAGGACGTGACTTGTTTTATGCACTCTGGATTCCAGACTTGTTTATGGAAAAAGTAGAAAAAAATGAAGACTGGTATTTGATGTGTCCGAATCAATCCAAA
>Ga0209353_10002394_pt1 | contig 10224 bp, 18 predicted proteins | sample LauGreSpBDMM15SD_2_FD_187561 | JGI IMG/M metagenome (GOLD analysis project Ga0209353, IMG submission 187561) | Freshwater lake microbial communities from Lake Michigan, USA - Sp13.BD.MM15.SD (SPAdes) (version 2) | ecosystem: Environmental > Aquatic > Freshwater > Lake | place: Lake Michigan...
TACAAATATGGCATTCTGGGACGATTTAGGAAATTCACTTACAGGCGAGGCAAGTAATGACATTATCAACAAACAACTTGATTTACAAGCAGAAGCTTTGGCATCAAAGCAAAAAACAAGCCTTAATCCTAGCTTAATTATAGGTGTAATTATCACTATTCTCATTGTATTGGGTATTGTCATTTACTTGATCCTAACCTCTAAAACTTCTGCCTAATGAAAAATAAACCTCATATACTTCATACTTATTCTATGGATGGTGCTATTGCCCCTCCAGCAAATGATGGAACATATACTCCTCCAGTAAATACTACTGTTAAAACAGATTTCAACGGAAGTATTTTCCCCGGTATGCAAGGCTACTCACAACCCACTCCAAAAGTGGAAGACTATGTAGTATTGTATCCCAAAACTGAACTTGAAAAGCTTTTTGAGCTAAAAACGAATACCTTACCCAATCAGATTACTGGTAAAGAAAATGATGTAAACGGGCAAATTGCCAATTTGAATCGCTTGCAAGTGATTGTAAACAATGCAAGAAACAACAAGGTCAACTGTGTGAGTTTCTGGGGCCCTGATTGGGATTGTGTACACAATTATGAACGTGACAGGGACAATGCCCAAATTGCAGTTAACCAAGCACAGGCTCAATTGTTAAGCCTGAGAAATCAATTGCAGCAATACATTGTTAGTTACGATACGCTGAAAACCAATTTTGACGCAGCCAAACAAAAAGCAATTGATAACTACAATTTAGCCATTGCCACTTGGAGTAAAAATGCAACGGCTTGGTATGCTCAGGAAACGGATAGAATTGCAAAAGAAAAACGTGACAAAGCAGAACAAGACCAAAAGATAGCTTCACAAAAAGCCGCAGAAGTTGCTCAGATAGAAGCTACAGCAGCTAAACAAAAAGCAGATTTAGAAAAACAAAAACTAGATGCTTTGGTAACCGCCAAATCAGCCGGGGTAAGTGAAGAATCTGCTTTAAAAGCAACTGGAAGTTATGTCGCAGAATCAGTCGATCACACCAATCTATATGTGGGTGGAGGCTTGGGTTTTGTGGTACTCATTATCATTGCAGTTGCACTACTCAAATCTTAACAGATGAACTATGGAAAATTTGATGCCTTGGGTAAGGGAAATATTTATGGCTGATGTTCCCAATGAAGACCTACTAAAATACCAGGATAAACTCAAGCTCTTCTACATGAAAACACTTGACTTTATGGAATCCAACAATCTTCAAATTAGCAAAGAGAATATCTTGAAAAATGCCGATAGAATCAAACATTGGGATATTGGCAGTAAACAAGGGACACATCTCTCTGATTCTAGTGCTGTTTCAATAGATGAACAAACGGTAACAGTTGAACCAGTAATTGATGATACAAAAAAAGAGAAAGAGCCATGTGCATGTATGAAAATAGCTGCCATTGAAGCTGATATTTTCAAATTCAAACGCTATGGATTCTTTGCTTTTGTCTTTATGCTGATTGTCATTTTTGCTACAAGAGGAAGTAAATCAGCTTAAATCAGTTATCCATTCTAAACAAACATATCATGTGTGGATGTAATCAATTATCAAGCTTTCAAGGAGAATCGCAAACTCAATTTGGATTAGATATTCCTAGTCGAGTGGAACATTCAAACTTCTGGCCATTTAGTAGCAAGGCTACAGCTAATAATACAGCTTCAGCAGTTGCTAAAACAGACGCAACACAAACAACTGCAAGCACAGATACTACAAAAGTAACCACCACTACAGGGCAGAAAATCAAAGGTGCTATCAATGATGGGACAGTTAAAAACACCTCAGATGCTGCGTCTTCATGGCTAGATACTATCAACAAGGGCATTAATATTTTCAATGGTAAAACTCCTGTGAATAGTTCTGCTTCAACTGGTTCTACTAGTGGAAGTTCTAGCAGTGTTGACAATAGCCATCCTGCTTCAGGAGTACCCAGTTATGTGTGGTGGATTTTGGGAGGATTAGCATTGCTTGGTACAATTTGGGCTGGTGTTCATTTTAGCAAACAAAGCTAATATGAACAGATTTATTCCTACAAACGGAGAAGCATTTAAGCTTTTGGTGGAGGTGCAAGCTTCATATCCTGTCGAGTTGATGCTTTATGGATATGAAGCCAATCTTACCAATACCGTTCATTTCCTTAGACAATATGGTGATGCTAATGTTGCTGAAGTAGGAATGTTTCAAGGCATTCACAGCTTCGAATTTCCCTTTCCTAAATCAGTAGAAAAGTTAAAGATTGAAGTTTTTGACAAACGAAGTAATTCCACCGATGGAATTAAAATCAGAAAAATAAAATATATGGCACTGGGCCTCCCAGTAAGGGTAACATTTGCACCGCATGTGCAAGAATATATTGACTTTGCGTTCGATTTCTCGCATAGCTGTGGTTTCCATGAAACAGGCACTTATGAATCCGAATCAGGGCTTTATTCCATTGTCTTTTCCGATTATGTAAGGTCTTGGGAAGATCAAACAAACGCCATCATTTATACTCCAGCTAGGGTAAATCATGCAAACGGAATTGTGGAAGCAAGTAAATATTACTTTGACCAATTAACCATCACCAACAGGTTCATGATACTGTTACATGAGTTTACACATTTCTATTTCAACACCAAAGATGAGCTAGAATGTGATTTGATGGCTTGTAATATTTGTTTGATGTTGGGCTTTAGTAAAACGGAATGCATGTATGCCATTGCAAGATTGTTCGATTACTGTGGAACAGATGAGCAATGCCAGGCATTTATCAACCGAAAAGAAAAGATTATTGAATTTATAAACCAATGGACAAATGAGTATGAAACAACTATTTGAAAATAAAAAACTCATGATTGGTATTGCCATAGGCTTAGTACTCATCATTGGAACTGTGGTGTTTTTTGTGCTTAGAAAAAGTAGTGGTGCTAGTACGGCTATGGCAAGTAATACTACTTCAAGCACTACAGTTGCTAAAGAAGTAGCCGACACATCAGGTGGTACAATTTCAGCCAATTCAGCCGCTTCCAAAGGGACTTTGTTTGTGTAATTGAATTACTAATTGATTGTATTATGGTTCAGAAACCCGAAGATTTTATTCCATCTAAAAGTTCCACAGCAGACATTTGGATTAGCTGGTACAAAGCTCTTAAAAGTGAATTGGGAGAAGATGATGCCAATGTGCTTTTCAAGTCTGTTTGGGATGCAAGAGGCAACGATGATGCCAATACACCTGAGCTGAGAGACTTCTTAGCAACGTATGGCATTACCGTGAAAATGGGGGCAAAAGAAGCATTTCTTGATGTAATTACTTCACCTTTTGACTTCTTTAATTTTGCCAAAGATATTGGTAAAACCATGATTTATGGGTGGATGATTTTTATCTTTTTCATCATGGCCGTGGTGATTTATTTCCTCTTTAGAGCAAGTAAAAATCCGGGAGAAACAATTGGTATAGCCACTAAAGTAGCAATGGTATGAACGAGAATAAAAACATATTTCTCCATGTATATGTGCTTGCCACAATACTTATAATCAGTATTGGATTGCTCGTTTACTTGATGTTAAGAGCCAAAAGATTGAAAGAAGAAAGGCTTAATACCATAGCTAAGATCAAAGAAGCTTTGGCAAATGGAGCTGGTGAAGAAACTGGCGATGATGCTTCAAATTCATTGCTTAATGTAAGTTTTGACCCTAACTATAACGGTGATACAGATGCTCAAAAACTCAAAGATGCCATAGGTACTTTTTGGGATGATGACGAAGCTGTTTATTCGATTATCAAAGGGAAATCGAAAGCAAAACTAAAAAGTATTGAGCTTGGCTTGCAAGGCTTGGGCTACAAATCATGGGATGATTATTTGAAAACTATTTTCAACAATATGGTATCTCTACCATTTGGGTATTGTGCAGGAATTGATTGTGACAAGTACACTAAAGCATTAACAATGATTAAATCAGCTAGATAATAGAACTATGAAAGAATTTGTAATCAAACATAAAATGTGGTTTATCATTGGCTTAGTAGTACTCATTCTCACTACAGCTTATTACTTCATTTTCATTCATAATGCTACAAGTTCCAATTTGGAAACTTCTGTAGATAAAACACCTTCTGCAAACAAAAAAGCAGTATTACCAAACCCTAATGCTACGCTTCAATTTCCAATTAGGCAAGGTGATGTTGGTAAACAGGTCCGACAGCTACAAAAACACCTCAATGAAAAATACCAAGCAGGATTAGCAGTTGATGGAGTTTGGGGAGCTAAAACACAAACCTCATTTGAAAAGGCAATGATTCCTACAGATGATCCAACAAGATACTACATCATTTTGACCCTAAGCTTATACAATAAACTGAATTTAAAATCATACTAAAGCAATTGATTATGAAAGAACACTTTAACAAATACATCTATTGGTATGCTGCTGGTGGCATTGCCACTCTTGTTATTGTTTGGTTTTTCGTTTTTCGAAAAGATACCGATGATGAAGTAAAAAGTACAGAGTTCGCAGATATGAATACAGAACCATTGAATGATGCTTCATTCGACTGGTCTAGTGCCAATGATGCTTTTCCTTTAAAGCTTGGATCGATGGGTGATAAAGTGAAAAGCGTTCAAACATGGCTTATTAATGTAGGTGGTGCTAAACTCAAAAATGGTATTGACGGCAAGTTTGGAGAGGAAACTCAGTCAGCTTTAATGGCTTTCAAACAAAGGGATAATATCTCACAAGACTATTGGGATAAACTTGATTTAGGAGTGTATATGCGTGGAGTAGCTAAAATCTAATGTGATAAATATGTTTGATACTGCAATCGAAAAACTTAGTACTGACGGAGTAAAAGTGGTCGCCACAGTGGATGATTCTGTCTATTTCAAATTGGGGGCTTGTATTATCATTTCGGTAATTATCGCAACACTTGGTTCAAGTTTAGTTAAAGGAATTTTCACTACTAAATAATCAAACATGGCTGGAGATAAAAATCTCTTTACAGCAAAACTAGATGCTGGAGAAGAAGTCATTTTCAAAAACGCAATTTCATGGATAAGCATTGGACAGGAAAACCCAAAGTTAGATGCTGGATTTGAATTGCATGGATTAGGTGAAGTTGCAGGAGAATTCATCACTTGCATGAACCAATCATGGGCTAGTCCTGAAAATTGCAATATGGTTTCCGAAGCCGGAAATGAAATCAAAGTAGTGGCATTGATTGCTAATGCCACTCCAATCAATATCACCTATCGCTACTAGGCATCACGGATGCCTTTTGTTATTTCTTGTTTTGAAATATTAATTATTCATTCCAAATTATTAATTAAACAATGGCTGGTTCAGGATTTAGTTATTATGCTACTAGTGTTGCTGATACAAGCAATTTGGGAAGATTAATTCCGAACATAATTGAAGTGGATAGTGGTCAAACTTCTAATGTAGCAAATCCGGTTTCTATTGCAGATGGTAGAGGTTATTTTGTTGCATTGCCAAATTATTACCACAAAGTCAGGTATGCTTTTAATACTTTTTCTGGTGATCCTACAGATCAAATCAGAGTCATTTTACCTCCTTCAGGAGAAATAAATAAGGGTAAATGGTTGGCGATAGAGGACACACATGGTTTAGGGGTATTAATTATAGGTTCACCTACTTATGTACCATTTCCATTTATAGGAGGTAACGGAAATAGAACCAAGACATATTTTCATTGTAATGGTGAAAACTGGATACAGATTAATTTAATGCCAACTGCATCTACAGATTTATCATTTATTACCAATGATTTATTTAAGCTCATTCCAACAGTAGTTTATGCAAGCGGAACTGGTGAAGGTTGGGATTCCTCCGGAACTTATGCCATTTGGGAAGCAGTACCCAATAAATTAAACAAATGTAATTATGGATATGGCGGTAGTACTCCAATCAGAATCATATTTCCAACTGTAGCTGGAAATGAAGGCAAATGGTTTGGTGTGCAAAAGATTGGCGGTGCAAGTGTATATCTACCAGCAAATGGACTTAGTGGAAACAATACACCGATTCTAACCAATGATGATGGGTATAAACCAACAGTTTATTATCACTGTACCAATGAAGGCTGGCAAATGGTATCAGCTCTACGAGCATCGGTACAACCTGATTTGTCAGTTTATGAATTGCTTGCTAATAAAGAACTTATAGCCTTAGACAATTCTGCTGTCAAATTCCCCAACAACAATGTTGTAAAAACATCTCTTGATGCTCTAAACACTTCGCTACTTGCCAATTGCAATGATATAAGAAGTACTTATTTATCCAAGGCGAATAACCTTTCTGACTTAAATAATCTGGCACTTGCAAGGCAAAATTTAGGGGTTGAAGGATTAGATAAAAAAGGTATTGCAAACGGTTATCCAAGCTTAGATGCTAACGGTACTATTCCTTCTGCCCAACTACCAAGCTATGTTGATGATGTTTTAGAATTTGCTTCTGTTAGTGTTTTTCCTATTGTAGGAGTTGCAGGAAAAATATATGTGGTCACTTCGGGAGTGGATGCAAATAAGTCATACCGTTGGAGTGGTTCGACTTATATTGAACTCATTTCTTCTCCAGGTTCTACCGATGCCATTGCTGAAGGAACTGTCAATAAATATTGGACGAATGCTCGAACATTAGCTTCCAGTTTAGCTGGTTTTGTAGCAAGCACATATACAGCCATTACTTCTGCTGATACTGTTTTAAGTGCATTTCAAAAGATTCAAGGCTTCTTTAATTCATTAAGTACCGTTGCCTTTTCCGGCAATTACAATGATTTAATTAATAAACCTACGATTTCAAGTGGTTCGGGATTGGATAAATATTATTCTTCCATCAATAGATGTTCAGTAACTGGTTCAACTACTTCATTAGGCATAGCTTGGATTGTTCCTTTTACACCACTTGCTGACATGATTATTACACAAATTGGTTGTTTACTAACGAATGCAAATACATCGGAAAGAGTGGATATGGCCATTTACAATGCAGCGCTGACAACCAATCTAGGAACGGCATTTTCCACCTTTAATTCTACAGGTGAAAAATTTGTAACACTAGCTTCAGCGGTAAGCTTAGTTGGTGGTACTCAATATTACTTAGTACTCAAAGGAGATAATATTGGAGCCAATAACTACGCATTCGCCTCATGCTTTAGCAATGCATTAATTTCTCGTCAAATCTACGTTGGGGCTGGAGCCATTACAGGTTCTCTTGCAGCTTCAGGAGCAAGTACAGTCGTTCCCTTTATTTCAATCAAATAAATCAATTCATATCTAAATCACTTCTATGGAAAACATTAGTAAACACATTACTTATGAACAAGGGACTTATAACAGTCACCATATTGATAATACTCCTAATGAAGCTCAATTAGCCAATATGAAGTATTTGGGTGAACACTTTGATTTATTGTATGAAGCAATGAAGGCGAAGGTAAAAGCTGGTATTCCAAAGTTCTTTTACATCACTTGCATGTTTAGAGGTAAGAAGGTAAATGCACTCACACCAGGTGCGTCATTAACTAGCCTTCATTTACAAGGTGAAGCCATTGATATTGATGCGGTGGATGGTTCGGGCATTACCAACAAAATGATTTTTGATTACATCAAAGAGCATTTACCATTCACAGAATTGATTTGGGAATTTGGTTCAACTTTTCCAAATGGTAATCCGGGATGGGTACATTATGGACTTGTGAAAGGTAGGGAAAATGAAAGGGTAGTTAAGATTGCAACCAAGGTTTTGAAAAAGGATGCAAAAGGGAATATTGTAAAAGACAAAAATGGTAATCCAGTTTACAAAACCGTTTACACACGTTTATAAACCCAATTGTAATGAGAAAAAATTACAGATTTATATGTGAATTTAGGAGACGGTTGTCGAAACCTTCCCCTAAGTTTTTTGCCAATCTTAGCAAAAAACTTAAAGCCGTGGCCGCAACACATTTAGCCCTTGGGTTAGCTATTTTTGCTATTCAGGATCATTTGTACCCAATGGTAGTAGAGATTGGAAAAATGGCTTCTGTAGCCGGTACATTTGGGGGTTATATCGGATCTCTTATTGCAGACTTAACCAGCGTTGATGATGGAAAATCAAACAACTGAGAGAGGAAAGGAATCTTCTATTAAAGAACAAATTCTTGAAGGGATTAAATTGATTGCAAGTATTTGTATTGTAGGTGGGTTAATTTATGCAGCTCTTTATTATGGTAAAACGGATAAAGTGCTAAGTGATGAAGATGCTAAGCTTAACTTTTATCAAAAACAAAGTGAAGTACTGCAAAAGCATATTGCTACCAATGACAGTATTCTATTTCATTTGATAAATGAAAATAAAACACTTAGAACAAAGTACGATAGTATTGTAAAGTTGTCACATCATAATTCACCTGATTTCTTACCCATATTCTCAAAATGAAAAGCTTTATTTCAATTGTATTATATCTATTAGGAATGTTTACTTGTAAAGCACAGTGTGATTCAACTGCAATCAATCTAAGCGAAGACAAGGTCGTAGTATCAAAATCATGTTGGAATACCATAGCTTTTGAATATAATCGTTTAAAACAAGAATCTATCGAAGCTAAGATGTTGATTCGTTCTGACAGTATTCTAATTAGTGGTTTAAATCTAAAAATAGATCAACAAGATAGGTTGCTTGTTTTGAATAATTCAACCATTGATTGTTTAAAAGAAGAAAAACTAGAATTAGTCAAACTAAAGCCCAATAAGGGGCTTTGGTTTGGCTGCGGTTATACTACAGGTGTATTGTCAATAATTGCTTTAAAACTCGTCTTATGGTAAATGTATTTAACTCTAAAACATTAATCGCTTTACAAATAATAGCGAGTGTAATCGGCATTATTTGGATTAGCATTCAATTGTATGATTATTTTAAAAAGAAAGAGGTGGCTTAATCACTTCTTCCAAAATGGGTAAGGAGAATCTATTATGTTTATATATTGATTTCTGTTATCTTGTTTTACTTCTGCAATTTTTGCTTTATGGTTAGCAGATAAAAATTCATCATCTTCATTAATTAACGGATTGTACCAGTTAGCTTTTTTTCTAGCCCACAAAAGCCAATTTTGAAACTCTTCTGTATTTTTATTCTCGTTTCGGGCAATTGTTTCCATTTCATCCAAATATTGATTAAGTATTTTTGCCTCATGCCACAATTTAGAAGATTGAAGTAGTTGTTTAAAATTGCTGAATTCTGTTTCTATTTTGAATTGTAACTCAGCTTCAATTTTGCGTTTTGCTTCTTGCTCCGCCCAATATATTTTTCGTTCAATTGTCTCTTTTCGTAATTCTTCGCCTTTGATTTCAAGTTTTGCAATAATCTTAGCTAATTGATTTTCTAATGGCGTTTTTCCATCTTTCCATTCTAAATTATTAAAATGTATTTTTGCAATAAATGTTAGTATTCCAGAATTAACATAATCATATTGATTCCAGCTACTATTACTAGATTTAAGTACCCTGGTTGATTTTTCTCTTATTTTAATCTCAATTTTTTCACCATATATCTCAAAATAAGTGGTGTGATGATGAATTGATATTTGATGACCTCTTTTTCTTATAGTTTTAATAAAAGAATCCATAATCCTAAGGGCCCTATTAACATTTTCGGGCGTTACTAAGATATAAGGCTCATTAGTAGAAGTTGATACATGGTCACTATAAGCCTGTTTAATGGTTAGGCTTTTTTGCGCTGCTATAATTAATTTATCAGGGTTTATCAGTTCGTTAGTTACAATAAATTCTGAGCCTTCATTTTTGATGATTTCTTGCTCAATTAATTCAATTGGGGTAAGGGGACGTTTTAAATACACTTCACCTTCTTTTTGAAGGGTTAGTATAATTTCTGAATCACCGGAATAGTCGGATGGTAATTGAGGTATTTCAAAATGTTTATTAAATCGTTTTTTTGACCAATATCCTGAAGTCGGCTTTGGTATATCCATCTTATCACATAAACTGTTAAAATCTTCATTAGAAATGATGTATTTCTTTGAAATTTCTGAGAATGGAATAGACCAAATAAGGTCAAAAAATTCCTTTCTTGTGAATTTTTGAGGTTCCATTGTGTTACAGGTTTAGTTTTATATTATTAAAACTAAACTGTAACTATAAAGTCAATATTATGTTATCAATAATTGATTATGAAGGAAATGAAATATTGTTCCATTTATC
>Ga0209353_10002398_pt1 | contig 10217 bp, 6 predicted proteins | sample LauGreSpBDMM15SD_2_FD_187561 | JGI IMG/M metagenome (GOLD analysis project Ga0209353, IMG submission 187561) | Freshwater lake microbial communities from Lake Michigan, USA - Sp13.BD.MM15.SD (SPAdes) (version 2) | ecosystem: Environmental > Aquatic > Freshwater > Lake | place: Lake Michigan, USA...
TTAATGATAAGGTTATTGCAGCAGCTGGTATGAAAAGAATATGGGGTAATGTTGCTGAGGGTTGGTTTATTGGCAAGCAAGAAGTTTGGAACTATCCAATAACGATTGCAAAAGCTGTAAAGCAAAATATAGATTATCTTGCAACATCTAATAATATTAAAAGATTACAAACTGCAGTACGAACTGACTTTGGCATTGGTATAAGATTTGCTAAGTGGTTAGGATTTACTAACGAAGGATTAATGAAAAGCTACGGATTTGATGGTACTGATCATTATAGAATGGCAAGGATTTACTAATGGTAGCACAAGTAGCAACAGTAACACTAGGTTACATGCAGTACAAGCAGCAGGGTGCTGCAGGAAAATATAATCAATCAGTACAAAATCGTAATGCACAAATTGCAGAGCAAGAAGCTGCTCAAATGGAAAAACAATTAGAATTTGATATATCAAGATTTGATGAAAAAGTTGATCAATTACAGGGACAAACTACAACTAGAATTGCAAAGTCAGGTGCAGATTTAGATTCTGGTACAGGATTAAGAATTATTAGAGCTAATGCTGAAGAAGCTGAGAAAGAAGAGAATATTATTAGATATAATAGTAAAATGGGACAAGCAAGAAAGTTTGAAGAAGCAAATTTTTTTAGAATACAAGGAGAAGTTGCTAGACAAACTGCTAGAACTGCACAAATAGGAACTATAATGCAAACAGGAACAAGTTTACTTAGAATGGGTGGATATTCACCAGGTAAATCAACTAATGTTAGTGCAACAGACGGATCATCATAATGCCAAAAATTCCTACATTTGAATCACAAGCAAGACCAACTGCTGATGTGTCTAGCGTTAAAACTTCTTTTCAAGTTCCATTAAGTAATGATTTATTTACTAAAGCTCAATCAGTTTTAACTGATTATTATGTAAGAGAAAAAGAAGAAGAGGCAAAAATAAAATCATTAGATTATGAAAATAAACTATTACCAAAATTATATGATGCTTTTGATAAACATTCTAAAAATCCATTTCCTAGTGAAGCATCATCTTCTTTTTTAAAAGAAGGAAAAGAAACAATTCAATCTATTGTTGATAATGAATTAGCTGAAGAAAATAATTTTGTTAAAAAAAGATTTTTAGAAAAAGGTAATGCTTCTCTTTCAACTATTAATTTAGCTACATTACAAAAATCAAGATTATTAATGGAAGAAGAAAAGAAAAAAGTAGGAAATGATTTTAAATCTGGTCTTTATACAGAACTTGCTTTAGGTGCTATAGATATTCCATTTGCTCAACAAAAAGCATCAGACTATGTTAATAATAATATTTCTGATCCAAATCCAAATGTAAGTGTAAATAAAAAGAAATTTGAATTAGATTCAATGTATAAAGCTATAGATACACTATCTATGCAAAAAGATTCACATAATGATATTACTTTTTTAGATAGATTAAAAAAAGATCCCAATTTATATTCAAGAGTTGATTTAGATGACAGAGTAAAATTTATTTCTTATGCTCAAGCAAGACAACAAAAAGCTGAAGGAGAAATGGCAGAGGCAAGTGGAAGATCAGTAGTAGCTGATTCAAAATTTGATGCAGGAGCAGATACATCTGCTATATTAATACCAATTATTAATTCAAGATTTACCAATCCTCAAGTAAGAGAAAAAGTTACAGATGCTGTAAACAAAGAATTGATATACAGATCAAAAACTTTTAAAGAAAAAGGTGCTGCTGAATATTATTTAAATTCATTTCCAGCACTTAAACAAGAATATGCATCGGCAATACAAGACCCTAATAAATTTATTATATATAAACAATCTATGGATAAAATATATTTAGAAAAACAAGTACCAGAACAATATAGAACTTACGTTCCAAATGATAAAGTAGTTGAGATTGTTGATAATTTAAAAGGAACTAAAAATGCAGATGAAAATATTAGAACAATTAATAAATTAAAAGCAACTTATGGACCAGAAATAATGCCTAGCTTATTTAAGCAACTAAATAAAGCTGGTTTAGATAATGACTTACAAGTTGTTATGAGTACAAACAGTGTTCCTTTACAAAAAGATATTTTATCAGCAGCCTCAAATAAAGATTTGGAAGAACAGGCTAAAAATAAATTAAGTGGTAGTCAGCTTAAATTAATGGAAAAAGAAATTTTTAATAAAACAAAAGAATATCAAGAAGTTATTTTAAATCAAAAAAGTGGTGGTCAAGGAAAAACAGAATATTTACTTTCATTACAAAAAACACTTTACAGTGCTGCTCTAAACAGAGTTGTTAATAGTAATTTTAAGATTACTCCAACTCAAGCAGTTGAAAGTGTTACAAAAGAATTTAAAGCTGATTATGATACATCACCAAGAACTTTCTTTATTCCTAAAGATGTAAATGGTATTCCTGTTAATATACCAGCAGTTAAAGATAAAGCAGATGCACTTTTATTTTCAGTTGAAAAATCAGACTATTTAGAAAGATTCCATGGCGAAGATGGATTTGGTCATTATGGAACTTTAGTTGGATTTCAAAAAGCACTTCCTGAAAATATTAAACTATCAACAAAGGAAACTTTTGATTCTTTTGTAAAAGAAAAAATGGTTAACTCTATGAAAAAACATTCTAAATGGTTATTAAATAGTGATTCAACTGGTATTATTTTATATGTAGATTTAGCAAATGGAACAATTCCTATTGTAAATGCAAAAGGAGAAAAAATAGAATTTTTATTTGCTGATGTGCTTAACAAAAATAAAAATATTAAAAGCACAGATATGATTGAACCTGTAACTGGATTACCAATTAATATATTTAATACTCAAAATTACAACGTATCTCCTTAATGATCCCTCTTAGTCTTGAACAGTTTGAAACTACTAAAGAAGAAATTGGATCTGCACTTGGTAATGTCAAGACAGGTTATTTTGAAGCTCAAAAAGCAAACATAGCTAGTTCTTGGGATTTTAATCCAACATCTTCTTTATTTAGATTAGCAGATCAAGAATCTGCATATATGGAAAGTAGTGTTTATTTAAACAAAGATGAATTAAATAAAGAATATGCTGGTATGGGATTATACTTTGAACAAGATACTAGAGAAGGTGTTGTTAATTATTTAGTTAATAGAAAACAAATTGAACAAGAAAGATCTAGCATTATGGCTCGTGGACCACAAAATACTTATGGTACTTTTTTTCTTGCTAGCATGGCTACAAATTTTTTAGATCCAATAAATATAGGTGCAGCTTTTGTTCCTATTGTTGGTGAAGCTAGATTTGCAAACATGGTTGCAAGATCAGGAAAAAACGTAGCTAGATTACAAAGAGGATTTGTAGAAGGATTTGTTGGTAATGCTGGTGTTGAACCTATTGTTTATGGAGTTGCAAGATCAGAACAAGCTGATTATGATAAATATGATGCTTTTTTCAATGTAGCTTTTGGTGGTATTATGGGTTCTACTCTTCATGTTGGATTTGGTAAAATTGGAGATATAGTTGCAGCAAAAACTGGCAAACCAAATATCTACCAAAGACTTGCCGCTATCTCTCCTGAAAATCAACAGGATTTATTAAGATATTCAGTTGGTAAAATATTAAAAGGAGAAGCTATTGATACTGCTGACGTTATAACTAATAAAACAAAAATTGGTGATGAACAATTAAATACAATAGTAAATCAAATAGATGAATTTAAAACATTATATAAACAATCAGTTGATAAAGAAGATTATAATTCTGCAAAAATTTATTTACAAAATATCAGAAATTTACAAAAAACAGAAAGAGAGATATTTGAAGTTAAGAAAGAAAAGAATGATTTATCTATTGAACAGAGAAAAGTAGATTCTGCTGCTGTTCAATCAAACACACTTTCTCCTGAATCAAATATAGTTTTAAGAGAAAAAGAAACTAATGATCTTATTATTGAAGCAGAAAATATAGTTCAAAGAACTAAATTACAACAAAAACAATTAAATATTAAAGATGAATTTTTATTAGAAAGATTTTCAGAAGATGATAGAATAATTAAAGAAATTGATAATACATTAAATAATAAACCAACCATAAAAGATTCACTTAACGCTGGAATTAATTGCGTAATAAGGAGCATTAGTGGCTAAAAAACCTAGCATAAAAACTTTTGATAAATGTTTTCAAGAAATGAAAAGATTATCAGGCAATTCTTTGTCTGATGAAAAAATTAATGAATTTTTAGATGAGATTAAAATTAAGATTAATGAAGATAAGTTTAGAAATGGAGAAGAGCAAACTAAAAAATTATTAGAAAAAGAAGTTTACGATAATTTTGAATACCAACAAGCTCTAAATAAAAAAAACTTAGCAGAACAAAACATTCGTGTTTTAGATAGGTATCAAAAAATAGTAGATGCTATTGAAACTTCTGGAGGAAAAATTGATCCAGTAAAAGGTGTTGAGGCTATGTTAGTTGGAATACAAGAGTTTTCAAATATAACAAGAGATTCAATAGGTTCAAGACAAAAAGCAATATCAGAACGTGAAAGAACTAAGTTATATAACTTAATTAAAAACATATCAAAAAATAGTTGGGAAGATTTTAGTTCAGGAAAAATTGACTTAGAAATTAAAAAAGAAATGCTTGGCGTTAATACTGGAATTAAAGAAGCTAAAGCAATCGCTAATGTTTTAAAGAATTCACAGGAAGAATTAAGATTAACATTAAATGATCTTGGAGCTAATATTCAAAAGTTAAATGATTGGATAACAAGAACAGTTCACAATCCAGAAAAAATGGCTAACGCAAGTAAGAAATCTAGACTTGTTGAAGAAAATAGAAATGCTTGGGTAGAATATATTAGAGAAAGACTTGATATAAAAAGAACATTTCCTGGAATAACAGATTCAGTAAAAATTAATGAAATATTAAGTGATGTATATAATTCACTTTTATCTGGAGATCATCTTAAACATGGTGGAGCAATTAGTATTTATGGAACTAAAAATGTAGCCAATCGTTTAAATGCATCAAGAGTATTACACTTTAAAGATGCAGTTGCTAGACATGAGTATGACATTACGTTTGGAGAACCTTCTTTAAAAGAAAGTGTTTTATCTGTTTTAGAAAATTCTGCTAGACATATTCCTTTAATTGAATTTTTAGGAACTAACCCTGAAAATGGATTAGAAAAATTATTATCTTTATTAAGAAAAAAATACAAAGATACAAATCCACAATACATAAGAGATTTAAATGTTTCAAATTTTAGAAATCAACTTGCTGAATTAGATGGAAGTGTAAATTTAATAGGAAGTCAAACTGCAGCAAAAATTGGAATGGTTATAAGAGGTTTTCAAAGAATTGGAAAACTTGGATTTACTCCAATTTCTTCTATTTCAGATTTAGCTTTTTATATGAGTGCCACAAATTTTCAAGGAAGAGGTTTATTAACAGGAGTTTATGAATCTTTAAATGCTTTATTTAAAACACAAGATAAACAGGCAATGGAAGTAATTGGTATTACAAATAACAGTTTAATAAATACTAGTACAAATGCATATTCTCAAACTGATTCATTTGGAAAATTTGGTAAAATTGAAAATTCTTTTTTTAAATGGATTGGTTTAAATAGATGGGTTTCTAATTTAAAATCTTCAATGGCTCTTGGATTATCTCGTCATTATGGAATGCTAGCAGATACAGCATTTGGATCTTTAAATGTTAGAGAAAGAAATCTTTTAAAACTTTATGGCATTGATGATGGTAAATGGAATTTATTAAGATCAATAAAAACATTAGATGTTGAAAGTAAAAGATATTTAACAGCAGAAGGTGTAAATGAATTATCTGATGAAGTTATAAAAAAATATGTTGGAAAAAATATTAGTGAAAGAGAAATAAGAAATTTTAAAAGAGATTTAGAAATTACATGGAGAAATGTTTTAATAGATCAATCAATAAAAGCATCACCAGAACCAGATGCAGCTGTTAGAGCTTTTATGAATCAAGGATTAGAAAAAGGAACGGCAGCTGGAGAAGGTATAAGGTTTATTGGACAGTTTAAATCATTCGGTGTTACTATTTGGAAAAATATTATTCAAAGAGAATTAAAAGGATATGGTCCAGACGATACTAAATATGCTGAAGTAGCAGGATTGTCAGCTTTACTAGTAGCAGGTACAATCTCTGGATATATAGCTATGTCAATAAAGGATATGTTAAGAGGAAGATCTCCAAGAGATCCATCTAAAGGATCAACTATTTTAGAAGCTATAGCACAAAGTGGTAGTTTAAGTATTTATGGAGATTTTATACTTGGTCAAATACAAAATCAATATGGAAGTAATTTCTTTGAAACTCTTGCTGGACCAACAGCTTCTGACGCATCAAAAATTCTTGATTTAATTTTTAATCCAAAAGAACCAGAAAAAATGGGTAAAAAATTACTTGAGTTAGTAGAAGGTAATGCACCAATAATAAATATGTGGTACACTAGGTGGGTTTATGACTATCTTATTGGTTATAATGTTAAAGAATTTTTAGATCCAGGTTTCTTTGAAAGAATGAAATCAAAGCATGAAGAGAATCGTGGTCAAAGTTATTTTTTAAAACCCCTATAGACATGAACAATAAAATATAATAAAGGAACTTTATGACAATATCCTCAACTACAGTTAAGAATAGTTATAGTGGTGATAGTACAACAACTACATTTACATATACATTCAAGATATTCGCAGACTCAGATATTCAAGTAATCATTCGTTCATCTACAGGAACTGAAACAACTAAAACTATTACAACTCATTATACAGTAACAGGTGCTGGTAACTCTGGTGGTGGATCAGTTATATTTACATCAGGTAACATTCCAGCAACTGGTCAAACAGTTTTATTAAGACGTAACATTCCACAAACACAAGCAATAGATTATATCGCTAACGATCCATTCCCTGCTGAATCTCATGAAGAAGGTTTAGACAGATCTACAATGGCAATCCAGCAACTACAAGAAGAAGTAACAAGAGCTATTAAATTATCTAAAACAAATACAATGACATCTACAGAGTTTACTGTAGCTGCCGCAGATCGTGCTAATAAAATTCTAGCATTTGATACCAATGGAGAAATATCAGTTACACAAGAGCTAGGTACATTTAGAGGAAACTGGGCTACTGCCACATCTTATGCTGGTAGAGATATAGTTAAAGATACTTCTACTAATAATATATTTATTGTTGATACAGCACACACATCTTCTGGATCACAACCACTAACTACAAATGCTAACTCTGCTTTATATGAATTATTAGTTGATGCTGCTTCAGCTACAACTTCTGCTACTGCCGCTGCCGCAAGTGCATCAGCTGCTAGTACATCAGCATCTAACGCATCTACATCAGCTTCAGCTGCAAGTTCTAGTGCCTCAACAGCAACTACTCAGGCAACTAATGCATCTACTTCTGCTTCTACAGCTTCTACACAAGCTGGTTTAGCAACTACTGCTGCAACTAATGCTGCAACATCAGAAACAAATGCTGGAACATCTGCGAGTGCAGCTTCTACATCTGCATCTAATGCCTCATCAAGTGCAAGTTCTGCTTCTAGTTCTGCATCTACTGCAACAACACAAGCTACAAACGCATCAAATTCTGCTACAACTGCAACCACTCAAGCTAGTGCTGCAGCAGCTTCTGCAAGTACAGCTACAACACAAGCAACGAATGCTTCTAACTCTGCAACGACTGCAACAACTCAGGCATCAAATGCTTCAACTTCCGCAACAGCAGCAGCAGCTTCTGCTGCCTCTGCAGCTACATTACTAGATAACTTTGATGATGTTTATTTAGGTGCAAAAGCAAGTGATCCATCTGTAGATAATGATGGTGATCCTTTAACTGCAGGAGATTTATATTACAATACAGTAAGTAATGTTTTAAAATATTACACAGGTGGTGCTTGGATAGCTGTTACTTCAGGTGGTATTACAGATTTAGTACAAGACACAACTCCACAACTTGGTGGTTCGTTAGATGTTAATGGAAATTCAATAGTATCAACTTCTAATGCAAATATTACATTACAACCTAATGGAACTGGAGATGTAGTATTATCTGCAGATACAGTTAAAATAGGTGATGCCAATACTGATGCTGTTCTTACAACAGATGGTACAGGCGATATAACTATAAGCACAAATTCTGGATCTAATTCTGGAACTGTTAAAATATTTGATGGTGTTAATGGTAACATAGAAATAACTCCTAATGGATCAGGTATAGTTAAATTAGATGGTTTATCTTATCCAACTGCTGATGGTACTGCTAATCAAGTTTTAAAAACTAATGGTTCAGGAGTTTTATCTTTTGCAACTCCTAGTGCAGGTTTTTCTGGTGCTACAATAACTTCTTCTGCTGTTGATATAACATTAACAAGTGCTTCTACTCAGGCTCAAAGTGTTGAAATGACTGCTGCTGATAAAGCAGTTATTCTTCCTGATGCTACAACATTAACAACAAAAGGTTTTCCAATTTTTGTTATAGTAAATACTGGATTTTATCCATTTAGTATTAAAAATAATGGTGGTTATATTTTAACGACAGTTGAACCAACAAGTTCTATTGAATTAACTTTACTTTCAAATACAACAAGTGATGGAATTTTTGCTAGCGATATAACTAACTCTATTGTATCTAACAATACTACCTCGTCAGCACCATTTAATCTTGTTTCATTACCATTTGTAACAGTTGAAGCAAATAATGGTGCATCATCTGCTGTAATGGGTTATCAATGGGAAATTGGATTTTCAATGTCAAAAATTGATACTTCTAGTTTTTTTGTAAGTTATCATAAAGGTACATCTAATAGAGATGTTTATGGTAGAGTTATTTCTTTTTCTGGTACAACAATAACAGTAAATTCAGAAACAATATTATATAATGGTTCAAGTACAGCATCAATAGGTGCTTCTGTATGTCTTACAAGTTCAACAACAGGTATTTTATTAGTTGCCAGAGCATCAAATTCTGTTGCTGTTCCATTTAGTTTATCAGGTTCAACTATTACTGTTGGAACAACAAGTTCAACTTTTAGTATTGCTGCAACTGGTAATACGCCTTTTGGTAAACCTATAAAAGTTACTTCTACATTAATTGCTTTTAGCGAAAGAAGTGCAGCATCTACTTTTAAATTAAGAACCATTGAGTACAATGGTGCTTCAGCACCAACTATTGGCACAATCTCATCAACTGCGATAACAGTGGCAGAAGATGGTACACCTTTACAAATTAATAGAATTAGTGATACAGAACTTTTTATGGCTTATCCAGGAACAGCTGGTAATGAAGCTAGAATTATAACAATAAGTGGAACAAATGCACCTGTATTTAATACAGTAAATACAACTTCAACATTAAATACTAATTATGCAGGTTATGGTTGTTTCATTAATCAAATTAATTCTACAAATTTTATTGTTTGGGGTCCATATGGTAGTGTTAAATATACAGTTTCAGGAACTACAGTAACTCATGTTTCAGATAGACTTTATACTTTTTATAATAATTTTAATAGTGGTTATTACATGATGTTAGATACTCCATTTAATAATGGAGATTATGCTATTAGTAATTTATATACTATAAATGGTTATTATCTTTTAGAAAGAGATGGAAATCACATGGCAATAAAAAGTGTACAATCATTTAGTAAATCAATTGTCATAAGTACTCCACCTGCAGGTTCAAAAATTATAGAATTAGATACAAACACTTTTGCTGTACTTACAAATAATGGTGGTGTATCTCCATTATTGACAACAATAATAAAATACATAGGCGGATAAAAATATGAAAAAAATATTAACAGATAATAATGGTGGAATATTTGGTGTGTTCAATGAAGTTGAGCAAGTAGCAAATGGTTACATTTGTGATGGTAATTCTTATCAAACAATAGTTACTGGAGCAGTTACAGTTGAGGAAGTTGCTGATGATTATACAATACCACAACCTGATGTTATTGAAATTATAACTCCACCAAAACCTGCACTTACTTTAGAACAATTACAAAAACAACTAGAAGAATTACAAAAGAAAATAATATGATAACATTAATAATTGGTTTACTAGCTGGAGGTTTCATTGGTTATGCTTATAAAGATGAAATCAGCAAAGCTATTGAATCTATCAGATCTCATTTAAAATAGACTTGAAATTTGTTGCACTGC
>Ga0209353_10002399_pt1 | contig 10216 bp, 6 predicted proteins | sample LauGreSpBDMM15SD_2_FD_187561 | JGI IMG/M metagenome (GOLD analysis project Ga0209353, IMG submission 187561) | Freshwater lake microbial communities from Lake Michigan, USA - Sp13.BD.MM15.SD (SPAdes) (version 2) | ecosystem: Environmental > Aquatic > Freshwater > Lake | place: Lake Michigan, USA...
AACTATGGCTAAAAACCCAATAAGACCTGAACTAAATAGGGGTAATCAAATTAAATCTGAAAAATCAGATGTAAAACATTCTGTATCATTATTTGATGTAGATTATGCTATGATGTCTTATTTAGAAGATGTTGCTTTACCAACATTAACCGAAGGTGATGGCAATGTTATAAAAATACCTGTTATATATGGTAATTCAGAAAGATGGAAGGGAGCTAGAAGAGATGGAATATTTAGAGATATAAAAGGTAAGATTCAATTACCTTTATTGATGTTAAGAAGAACATCTATATCAAAGGATGAATCTATGCCAATGTTAAATAACCATGTTTCATATCAGACTGTAACAAAGTGGAATAAAAGTAATAGATACGATAGATTTACTTTATTGGGTAATACTAAACCATCGTATGAATTGTATAATATAACTATGCCAGAATATGTAGAAATAAACTACGATTGTATGGCTTGGACATCATTCACAGAACATCTTAATAGTATAATTGAAGCGCTTACATTCACTACTGATTATTGGGGAGATAAAAAGAAATATAAATTTAGGGTATCAATTTCAGATTATAATGTTGTAAATGAAGTTGGGTCAGGAACTGAAAGAATTAATAGAGTTGAATTCACATTGAATGTTAAAGCATATTTATTGCCGGAAAAATTTGATGGAGAAAACACAACTAAAAAATCATATTCAACTAAAAAGACTGTATTCTCTACGGAAGTAGATGTTACTGGAAATGGTAGATTAGAAGGATTATTAACAACCCCATCTCCATATTACGATAACAAAGATATCATTGATTGGTTGAGTTTAAATAATTCAAAAATATTAACTCCTGTTTCACAAAATATATTTACAACTTCGAATATTAGATTTATACCTGTACCAAGTATATTAACATCTACGGTTGGAAATAATGATAATTTAAAAGTTTTTGTGAATGGTGTTAGATTATATGAAGAAGCGAATGCATTTACAAAAGCGATATCCGGTTCAAATTTAACAATTACATTTAATCCTGGAACAATTGGGTATAATGTAGAAACTACTGCATTTGAAGTTGCTATAATTGGTAAATTTATAGATTTATAATGAAAAATTCATTTTTAGATATAATAAACATTTATAATACGGATAATCAAGCTCTTTGTGATTTTAAAGAAGTAAATAATACTTACTATGTATTTGTAGCTACTAATTGGTTCTTTAAACAATACATAAGAGATATTGTTAGATTAAAAGATGAAAATAGAATATTAGTTTATATTAATACAATTGTTATAAGTCCTATTGATTATGATATTGAAGAATTGGGGAATGGTATAAATATAAAATTTAAAAAATCAAATTTTCCATATGTGTTGAATATTAGAGATAGAGTACATATTTCAGCAGATGTGGAATTCAGAGGATAATGAAAGCATTTAATTCAAATACGAGAAAACTAAATAGGGTAGTTCCTAAGACTGATATAAATAATATAACAGGTGCATCTCTTATTGAAAAATTAGTAAATGATGCACAAATACAAGGACAAACATATTCTGGCAGCTTTACATCAGTTCAAAACTATGATTACGAATCTTCATTTGATAGTAGAACTAAGCAAACATTTAATACTAAAAATCGTACAAATCCAAACCAAAGTAAAGTTAAAAGAAGTGAAAAGGATTTGGTATTAGGATTTAGAGATGATATATTGGATATTACGGCAAATTGGGTATTCAGACAACCTGATTATATTGAAATTTTAGATGATACTAGAATAAGATTAGTTTTTAATAATGTCTATGTACAAGGAGCAACTACTATAACAAGTTCAAATTTTAATGTATATGTAAATGGTGTAAGAACTCCATCATATCTTTCAATAGAACAATCTGATACAGGCACCCATTTAATAATAAATGAATTCATTGGAATCGATTCTACTAATAAGGATAAAGTGAGTATTTATGTTAAGGGTAAATTTGAACAATAGATATTTATATATAATTAAGATACAAAGTAAATAAATGGCAGAGTTAATTCAACCCAAACAAATAGATTTTACCAATTTCGATGTTCCAATTACAGGAGCAATTGATTTGAGAGGTAATTTGACAGTAGATGGTGTTTCCACTTTTAGAGCAAGAACTGATGATGAATATTCGATGATTGTGAGTGGAGCTATGGCTGTGGTTGATAACTATGTTACAGCAAGTTTAGATAATATCAATAGAACAGCGGTATCTGCTTCAATTTATATTCAAAGAGTTGGTACGGTTGGTACTACATCTCCTGTTACGGATAGTTCAATACAAAACATAGGTGTAATAGATTTAGGAGGATTTTTTTAAATTAAATCAAGTTATCATTTTTATATTAAAAAATCATATTTATAGATTAGAATAACCATAACAATAAAGTAAAGCAAATGGCTCAAATTATAAAACATCGTAGGGGTAGTATCGGTAGTGTTAAAACCACCACCGCTAGAAACGCCGAACTGATTGTAGCATCCGGTTCAATAAGTGACTTATCAGGTCCTTTCGTATTAATTGGTTCACCAAGCATAACCGATGAAGGTGTAGCTGGAGCACATGTAGCCGTATCCAAAATATACACAGGTACAAACGCACCAACAATCGCAACCGCAACTTATGGTTCAGTATTGGATGGTACTCCTTTCTATTCTACCAATGACCAAGCTCTTTATGTATTAGGTAACGCCGGAGCAGGTGGAAACACTAATATGGATTTGACTGGTAACTTAGAAGGAAGAAGTGTTACTAAACTTACAATCGACCAATTAAATGGTTCAATAAATGTAACAGGTAGTGTAACGGTTTCAAACAATATTTCCGCAAGTGGTAACATTTCAGCATCAAATTTAGAATTACAAGGTAATGCAAATATTAAGGGTAATATCACTTTAGGTGGTAATATTAATATTGGTAATCAAAATACCGATTTAGTTGTATTTGCTGGAGAAATTAGTTCATCTATATTACCTGAATTAAATAATGAATTCGATTTAGGTAGTGGAACTCAAGCTTGGAGAAACTTACATGTTAGTGGTACTGCAAATATTCAAAACATCAATTTAAAAGATGTTCAGATTTATAATAATATTACTGTTAGTGGTTCAGCAACATTCGGTACAGATGCATCAGATAGATTAACAGCAACCGCATCAGTTTTCATTTCATCTTCAGTAGAACTTACAGGTTCATTATCTCAATTAGGTAACACAACTCAAACGGGTTCTTTGAATGTAAGTGGTGGAGTAAATATAAGTGCAGGTAATGTTAGAATTACTGATAATCTTTTTGTTAGTGGTGGTACAATAAATGTTGCTAATACTGCAACTGATATTGAAATCAAAGATAATACGGCTACTGCATTAACAATTTCAGAAGGAGCTAACAACTATGTTGCAATCACAACAACTGATAATTCAGAGTTAATTACAATAGGTAACTCAATTACTTCAATCAATGAGATAATCGAAGATAATGTTGCAAACGCTTATGTTTTAAAGCAAGCAACAAACCCATATATCACAATTGATACAACAAATGGTTCTGAAGCAATTAAATTAGAAACAGCAGGTAATGTATCGGTAACGGGTATTACAACTATTTCTAACTCAACTCAGAATAGTGTACATACTGATGGTGCATTAGTTGTAGCAGGTGGTGTTGGTATTGGTAAGAATTTATATGTTAGTGGTTCAACTACTATTGCAGGTAACTTAACTGTTTTAGGTTCAGCAACTCAAGTAATTATTTCAGCATCGATTGTTGAAATTGATGATAATATTTTAAGATTAAACGCTTACTCTCCATTCCAAAGATACGCAGGTATTGAAGTTATGGATAGTGGTTCAAATAATGTTTCAGCATCTTTACTTTGGGATTCTACAAGTGATTATTGGTTGTTTACATCAGCAAGTGGTCAAACAGGTAAAGCAATCACAACAACTTTTGGAACACAAGGTTCTGAAATAAGTTTAGCAATCAATACTGTACCAAAAGCGACTGGATTAAACGCAATTGGTAATTCATTGATTACTGATAACGGAACTTCATTCGCATATAATACTGATGCTTTAATCGTAACCGGTTCATCTGGTCAAACATATATCAAAGGTAAAGTAACATTAGCAAACGCAGGTGGAACTGATGCTGGAACAAATTCATCAGCAATGATATTCAGAAACTCTTCATATGAGTTAGGATATGTTTCCGTATCAGCAACAACCAATGTTTTAACAGGTATTTTAGGATATAGAGAAAGTGATGGAGTGTTAGAATTCTCATCTAAATTAGATGGCGGATTATTCTAATAAAAAAGTAAATATAATATAATTCAAAAGGGATTGTTGGAAACTTCAATCCCTTTATATTTATAAGAGACTTATATAAGTCAATTTCGTATATATCGTTTAAAATAGTACCATAGATATGGCTCAAACAATTAAGTTGCGTAGGAGTGCCGTAGCAGGAAATCGTCCAACTACCGCACAATTAGATTTAGGAGAATTAGCAATAAACACCGTTGATGGCAAGATTTATTTTGAAAAATCTGGCTCAAATGGTGAATCTATTCAAGAGATTTTCACAACAAACGCAACAAATAGTGGGTCATTAACAACTATTGGTGATGTAACTATTACGGGCTCATTACTAATGAGGGGTAATACAACTCAAACAGGTAGTTTAGTTGTATCAGCAAATAACATTCCAGTATCAATTGAATCTATACAAACTGTATATAGTGCATCAGCAAATGGTGCATCTAATTATGTAATAGATGGAAATTCTAACCCAACACTAACTTTAGTTAGAGGTGTTACTTATACAATTAATGTAAATGCAAGTGGTCATCCATTTTGGATAAAAACCTCACCAACAACTGGCACCGACAATCAGTACAATACTGGTGTAACAAATAACGGAACTCAAAGTGGTACAATAACTTTTGTAGTAGCAAATAATGCACCATCAACATTATATTATATTTGCCAATTTCATGGTGGTATGGTTGGTACTATTAACATTGTTGATGCAACATATACAACGGGTGAAATAACATTTATAGGAGCAACAACTGTTTCAGGTTCATTAAAAGTTAGTGGTAGTTTACTTATTTCAAACGAAATATCATCTTCAACTATAAATGGGATTGGTAATGTATCATTATATTCTCAATCAGTTGATAGTAGATTAGATTTAGTAGAAGCAACTGCATCTTATTTAAATACAACTTTTTCTACATCGGTTGATAGTAGATTAGATTTAGTAGAAGCAACTGCATCGTATTTAAACACAACATTTAGTACTTCGGTTGATGGTAGATTAGATATAATAGAAACTACTTATGCAACAACAGGTTCTAATACATTTATAGGTAATCAAGCTATTACAGGTTCTTTAAACATTTCTGGTTCATCTATAATCAAAGGTTCACTAAGATTTGATTCAACAATAGATCCAGGTTCACAAAATATTTCATCATCATTTTTATTTACTTCCGCTTCTAATACTAATAGTGGATTTGACTTATACTTTAGACAAAACGATAACCTTGTTAAATTTAAATGGTTAGAAGGTGGTATTAGTACCGGATTATTATATGGTGGTGTTGTCAGTTATAGTGGTTCAACGGTTAATGTAAGTAAAGGTTCTGCTATTGTAAATTCATTAAATGCATCTACTGGTTCAGAAGTTTCTCCAATACTTACATATGTTCAATGGACGGATTATTCGCAAGTAGCAACATATTTAACATCTTCTCAAAATACATACATTTATGTTGATGATAGTGGAATAATACACCAACAACCTACATATTTTACAACAAACCAATACGCACAAGCAATTCCATTAGGTAGAATAACTCATGCTAATTACACTTCAATAACATCTGCGGATAGTAATGTTCAAACTACTTACAATAGTGACCAACAACAAAATACTTTTATTAGAGCATTTGGTCCTATTAAAATAAACGGACTAACTCTTGAAGCTGTTACAGGTAGTATGCAAATTTCTATTGGTAGTGGTGAAACTTATAATTTGGGAGGATTTTATCCACAAGACCCAAATAACCCAAGTTCTTATGTATCATCTGCATTTCCAACTGCTTCAATAAGTAGAGCATATAGAAGTGGCTCTACAACTATTTTAGATAATAATTCTAATAGTTTCTATACAGCAATTGATTCAACAAAGTGGGATGATGGAACGGGTACATTAGTTTCAATGAATACTGATGAGTGGCAAATTCAAAGAGTATTTTTTAATCCAGTAACAGGTAAAACTGTTGTATATTATGGTCAATATGGTACTTATTCAACCCTATTAAATGCATTACAATATTTAACAACCGAACCATTTGTAGAAGGAGAGTTTACTTCAAAATCATTAGTATTTGTTGGTTATATTGCATTAAAAGGTAATACCACAAATTTATCAAATACTAATAATAATGTTTTTATACAAGCCGGTACATTTAGAAATACGGCAGGTTCATCAGGCGGTTCATCAATTGTAAGTTTAACTTTGGATGGAATTTATGATGTAAATATATCTGGACCAGTAAACGGACAGGCATTAGTTTATAATAGTGGTGTTTGGGAAAATGGAACTCCTATTTCCGCATCACATTCATTGACAGCAGTTTCGGCATCAAATGTATTGTATTCAAACATTGGACAAAAGCCAACTTTAGTAAGTGGTTCAGTTCAAATAGATGTATTACAAACTACAAATATTGATAAAATTGCATTAACAGGTTCAAATACATTTAAAGATAACCAAATAATAAGTGGTAACTTAGATGTAACGGGAACTATTACTGCAAAAGAATATCATGTAACATTAGTTTCTTCATCAGTTTTATATACTTCGGGTTCAACTAAATTTGGAGATAGTGGAGATGATAAACATTCATTTACAGGTTCAGTTGCAATATCCGGTTCACTTTTAGTTACCGGTTCAGTTAGTTTAAGAGATAGTTTAACTGTTGGGGGAACTTTAATAGCAACTGCTATAAGTGGTTCTGGTGCAGGATTAACTGATATTGGTGTAACTGAAAAAGTATTTTATGTAAGTGAAGATGGACTAGATACCAATGATGGTAAATCTCTTTCAACTTCATTCAGAACAATAAAGGCAGCAATCACAGCAGCATCTGCTTCATTAGCATTAAATACTGGTCTTCCTGTTTATAGACAAAGTGTTCAAGTAAAAAGTGGATACTATGTAGAGGTAGCGCCAATTACAGTTCCATCAAATGTTTCTATATTAGGAGATGATTTGAGAAGTGTTGTAATTCGTCCTACAACTGAAACAAAAACGGAAAACTTATTCTTAATGAATAATGGTACATATTGTTGGGGATTAAGATTAGAAGGTTGTGAAATTGATAATTTAGATGACCCAAGAAAAGGATTCTTTTTTGCATATGCACCAGATGCATATATTGTAACTTCTCCATATATTCAAAACTGTTCGGCAATATCAACACCTGCTGACAAATTCTATACACCATTGGATTATGAAAATAATAACCCATTGATAGGAAACGGACCTGGTGGAATGATTATAGATGATTCAGTATTAGATGGATATTCACCACTTAAATCAATGATTGTAGATGCTTACACACAAGTAGCATTCAATGGTATTGGTATTTGTATTAGAGGTAGAGGATATGGACAATTGGTATCATTCTTTACAAACTTTAGTAGTACGGGTGTTTTTACAATTGATGGAGGACATGCTTCTCTATTAAACTCAAATACTACATTTGGTGATTATGGTTTGAGAGCGCAAGGAAAGAGAATGTTAGTTAAGCCTGATATTACAGCAGTATCCGCTTCAATAGATGTGAGTGGTTCATTATTAATAAAAGCAGAAAAAACAAATATACAAAACTATATGATAAACAAATTAGTTTTATCAGGTAGTTATAATTCAACATATGTAAGCGGAAGTGGTAGTAACTACGCTGGAACAATCAAAGATAGTGGTTTGCTAATAGATGCAATCTCAGATGATTTACTTGCTCTTAAAGCTAGTAGAACTTTTCAATTTACAGCAGGTTTATTCAAAGGACAAGATATTTCAACCGGAAGTATTTATACATTAGCACCTGCCGGTGGTTCTACATTTGATAAGGGTGCAGTGACTGTATTTCCATTAATTTCAAATACAAGTGGTTCTTTGGTAGGAGACTATATAAAATCGTATGGATATATGAAAGAATATGTTATTTCTGATCCAGATTCACGATTTACAACTTTAACAACACCTGCAAGAAATAAAATAGGTCAGATGTTTGATGTAGTTTCTAATACATTAACACAAGTGGTTGTAAATAATTCTGGTTCAGCATTATTAGAAGAATTTGGTTCATTGGTAACTTCAACATCACATGATTTTTCATACGCAGGAGCTGGAGTAAACTTCTTAGCATTACCTATAAATCAGGGTGGTGTGGGAGAAACAAATGTAGATATTAGAATTTCCGAAATTAGTGGTGGTAGAGTATTCCACACTTCGGGAGATGAAACAGGTGATTTTTATGCAGGAAATGATTTTGTAATTAGACAAGCTAGTGGAACTATCGAAGGTAGAACATTTACAAAAGCATTATCAGCACAATTTACACCATTAAACTTAGCATTAGAAAATTAAAATATAAATTATGGCAACAGCTCAATTACCTTTAAATAAATTCCGAGTTATTACTGCTACATTAGCTAGTGGTAGTACAACGATATATCAGGAAAACCAAGATTTGGCAACTATCCTTTTATCTGCGGCAATTACCAATGTAACAGGTAGTATACAAACTGTAACTGTTCAAGTTCAAAAGAGCGGTTCAGTAACCCCCTATGCATTGATATATAACGCATATATTCCGATAGGAGAATCATTAAATCCATTTCCAGGTAAAGTAATTTTGGAAAGAAATGATGCATTAATTATGAAAACTACTCAATCAGGTTCATTAGAAGTAGTTTTATCAGTTCTTGAAAACGCAAATAACTAAGAGTAAAAGATGTCAAAGTTAATAGGTAGAAAACCGGTAGAGGTAAATATAAGTTCTCCAAAACAGAACCATATCCCATTTTATAATGATACTACTCGTTTATGGGAAACTAGAAACATTAATGGTTTCATTACTGGTTCTAATACCTTCTTTGGCGACCAAACAATTACGGGTTCTTTATTTATAAGTGGAAATGTTATTGCAAAAAACTTAGAAGGTGTTGTAAGTTCATCAAATCAAGTTACAGGCTCATTAGATTTCCGTTATATTTTAGTTGGAAGTATTACTCAAACGACTTGGGATAACATTGCAAATAAGCCCGGTGGTATTGTTAGTGGTTCTTCTCAATTAACTTCATCTTATGATGAGAGATATGTACTTAGTGGAAGTATTACTCAAACGACTTGGAATAATATAGCAGAAAAGCCAGCTGGCATTATATCAGCATCTTCTCAATTAAATGGTACAACTATAAACTCATTAACAGGTTCTTTCAATGGTACATTCGTTGGAGATGGTAGTGGGATAAGTGGTATTATAGCAGAAGGTAGTGGTGTACAAATACAAAGTGGAAGTACAACTTTAGGTACAGCAGGTACAATAAGATTTACAGGTTCAAACTTTACGGTAGCATTAAATAGTTCAACCGCATCAATATCAATTGAAATTCCAAATGTAGGAAGTGGTATAGCTTTAGATACAGTAAACTTTGCACAACATTCACAATCAGTAGCATCTCAAACTTGGTCGTTCGCACATAATTTAGAAAATCAACATCCCGTTATTACGGTATATGATTCTAATAATCAAGTAATACAACCTTTAAGAATTGAAGCATTAACTTCTTCTTCATTAGATGTGGTATTCTCAACTGCTAGGACTGGATATATAGTTGCTTCAATTGGTGGTGTATCTACAATGGGTACATCAAAAAGATTAAGCCAAACATCTAATTCTGCAACCTGGTCATTCCAACATAATGTAGGAGATAGATATCCTGTTTTTGAAGTATATGATGCAAGTGGAAATGTAATGATTCCATCGAGAATTGAAACAATTGATAGTGGTTTAGCAAATATTTATTTCCCTTATCCAACAACAGGTACGGCAATAGCATCAGTTGGTGGTGGGTTACCATCTATAAGTTCTTCTTATGAG
>Ga0209353_10002400_pt1 | contig 10215 bp, 20 predicted proteins | sample LauGreSpBDMM15SD_2_FD_187561 | JGI IMG/M metagenome (GOLD analysis project Ga0209353, IMG submission 187561) | Freshwater lake microbial communities from Lake Michigan, USA - Sp13.BD.MM15.SD (SPAdes) (version 2) | ecosystem: Environmental > Aquatic > Freshwater > Lake | place: Lake Michigan...
TCGTAAGGGATAACTGCATTGAGTCGCTCAATAAAATGTTGGTCTCGGTCATGTAGCCGTTTGGTGTTTTGCGTGTTCTTGTTTGCATGGTGCTTCCTTATTTTTTCCAAGGTGTGTCGTATGAGTGGACAATCTCGCCTGTTTTGTCGTAGACAATCACAGTCAAGTCGCCCCCCTCGTCAATAAAGACTTCAACGTAACCGCTATTTTTTCCAATGTTGACGACGGCTGACCCATAAATGTTGTCCAGTAGATCAACGCTCAGTTTTAATTTGCTCATCTTGTTGCCTCTTGAATGTATGTTCTAACTGTGTGCATATCCTCGTCGCTGACTGTGTAGGTATCACGTTGCCCCCCGTCAAGGCATAGACCGCCCGTAGGGTCGCCCCCATAAAAGCCCTCATGCCCGAGTAGCGTCCCGACGTAATAACGGCTCACAAACCCGCCTCGCCCGTTGTCGGTCGGATAATTCGAGTCGTAGAATTCAACCATTGGTCGGTCGTCGTCATGGGTCAGGCAATCATCGCGCCCGAAGCGGTCGCCCTTTCGCACAATCCGGACGTTGTATTTATCAACTTTCATCATTGCTTTTCCTTTGTTATTTTGAAATTAATTCGACAAATTCATCATCATCAAAGGTCGCTAGTTGCCCAGTGTGATAGTTGCCCCCGACTAAAAATTCTGCGGAATTGCCACAAATTTTTGAGTAATCCTCCGCAGTGTTCGGGTCAAAGAATCGTTCACCAACTTCAATGTCTTTAAATCGTGTTTGCATTTAGTTTCTCCTGTTCGGGCAAAAGTACCCTCCAAAGCCCTCAAAAAGGGCTTCAGGCGGTTATCTAGCCTCTGCTCTGCCTATCTCAAACAATCGGATGATCTCTAGGCGGTTGGCGCGGTCAATACTGGCTTGCCACACTTGGGACAATCGTCTGTGGTTTGTCCTACTAGTCCGCCAATATTGGACACTTCGCCACAGTGCGGGCAGTTCACAAAATCAGTCATGCCGTTGTCTGCATCTGTGCCGAAGGTCATCAAGTGCGTGTGCATTAAATCCTCGGCTTCTGAGTAGGTATCAAATAAATTATCTCCATTGGTGTCGCACACATATTCGCCAAGTTCATCGCCTTGGGTGTGTTCAACCATGTAGCCGTTGTTGGTTTTGATAATTTCCAGTTTCATGTTTTCTCCTTTATGTGCGGGCTTCTGATCTGCCCAGTTCAAACAATCGGACGATCTCCAAGCGGTTGGCGGGGTCTTTTGCGGTGGCTTGAGCTAGCCAATCGCGGTAAGTTTTCGCGGTTTTGCTGCTTTTTGTGCGCTCGAATTTATAGCCCATGTCGATGATGTAAGCGGGTGGGTAGTTCATGCGGTCTCCTTAACATTCAAAGCGAGCAAAGCATCCTCAAGCCTGACGGCTTGGCGGGTTGTGCGGATAATCCTCTCTCGGATTTGGTCGCGGTAATAGGTCTGAACATTTAGCGTTTCAAACCATGCGTAAAAAGCTTTTTCGGCTTTGGCTGACGTTGGGTGCATTTCCTCAAGGGTCGGGCGATAGACAACTTGTCCGCCAAGGTCAAACAAAACAGTTCTAAAGGCTCGCCCGCCAGTTGGGAGGCTGAGAGATTCGGTGATGCGGTAGAACAAACCAAAGGTCGAAGGTTGGGCGGATGTAATCCTTGCACCGAAGTAACGCAAGGTATTGTCGTCAACGTAGTGGGTGCGCCCGATCAGCATTGATTGAGCATTGGCGCGGGCGGTGGTGCAGTACTTTGAATGAAACAAGGTTTGCTCGTATGCGTCTGCGATTTTGTTTGCAAGTTGGATATTCATGGTTTTTCCTTTAAAGAATTGCGGGGTCGTGGATAACTGGCTCGTCGTTTTTACTGGCGAGCATTACAGTAACTTCATAACTTTTTTTGGCTTTAAAAATCTTTGAGGCGATCAGTTGGGCATCGTAAGTACGCAAGGCGTTTACAGTGATCTGTTTGCCTTTGTAAAAAGCGATATAGGTAAACATTCAAGCCTCCCAAATGCCGTAGCCCTTGGGCATACGTGAAAGCCCATGCTGAAGGCGAAATCGGGCGATAGCGTCCTTTTTGTTCGTGCCGTAGCAAGTCATGGCGATGTGTATCCATGTTGGGATGTGGACAAAATAGCGTTTCATCGGATGGTCTCCTTTGTGGTTTCTAGGTGGTTGTGAAGTTGCTCAAGTACTTGGGCGCGTGTTCCGGTATAGCCCTCGTTTTTGAGGATTTGATAAGCGGATTGACCCCGCTTTTTCATTCCCGCGATCTCAAGGCGCAAAGCCCCCCGAAGGGCTAGCAGGCGGTAACGGGCTATTTTCTCGGGCGTGTCTAAAACTATTGCGTTCATGGTTTCTCCTTTAAATTGATTTTGCAGACCAGAGAACAGTTTTGTTTTGTTCTGCCCAAAATTGGTCTTTGTCGATTAGCCATTCACTGCCAACTTCATCGGTTGGTTTTCTTTTCCCGCAGGCGTAGTAATATTGCCCTACTGCGTAAACGGCTTGTTTTGTGCGGGTTGATTGGTAGCGGTAATCCTCCATTTCGTCCACATCAAAGCCAATGGTTGAAGCAATAATTCTTTTTGATTTCATCGGATGGTCTCCTTTTAAACTTGGTCAAGTAATTCAACAACGGCAAAGATCAAGCCAAATTTGACAGGGTCATTGGCAGAGCCGTTTAGTCCCATTCGGATGAGATAGGCTAGGGTTTCATAATTGTTTTGCCTGCGGGCGAAAACGGCATCGTTCAAAATGCCCTTGTCAACAATGCCGTTCATCGCTTTAACGGCTTGGGGGTAAAAATCAATTTCCTGCATGGTCTCTCCTTTGTGGTTGGTAAGTAATCCCCAAAGCCCTCACAGGAGGGCTTCAGGCATGGCTTAACGCTTTTTTTTCTTGTCAAAGAACCCAAGCCACTGAGTCCCCTCAACTTGAGGCTGATACAGGTTTATTTCATACTCTTGGGTATGCGGAACAGGCACAAGAAAAAGGTTATAGGCGTAGCCCTCTGTATCCATGTGCTTCATAAGTTGCCGGAGGTCTCGCTTTTCGGTGGTGGTGATGTAGGTAAGAGCGGATGACGCGAAAAAGTGGCAGTGGTCGGGTTGTGTGTTGGTCATGGTTTTTCCTTTGGTGGTTGGTTTAAACATTGGTCAAGCGGACGGCAACAAACGGCTTCCAAGATTTGTCGATATTGCCTAGAACATCAAGAGCAGTCCCCAGTTCGTGAAAGCCGTCAGGCGTGAGGGTTATCAATTTGCCGTCTGTTTTGTAGCCAAAAATAAAATAGTTTTTTGGTTGTGTCATTTGTGCTGATACGGCTTTTGAAATGCTTTGTTTCATGGTGTCGCTGAGTGGTTGGTTTGTTAACATTATCAGTCCTTTGTAACTTGGTGTAAAGCAGTGTAACGAAATGTTGTGCCTTACACTATATAAGCATAATAGAATCGTGCCATGTATCAAAAAAGCCTTTAAAATCAACGCTAGGTATTTTCCCTATGTAATCCTTTTGGTTTCAAAAGTGCAGAGAATCATGATTTCATATTGAAAACAAAATCATTACAAAAACAAGCTGCCTAAAAGGGGTAGAAATGATAAAAGATTTCTGTTCCAATCGCCCCGTCGGGCACATAGCGAAGCGGGACAGCTTTGCTTACTATTCCCCCATTACAGGAGAGAGAGAACACACATGAAAGCATTAACAAGAAAGCAGATCAGGGAAGGTCTAGAGCAAGTACCAATGACAGAGCTTCTAGGCGTTTCTGATCGAGCTTTGACAGGGAAACAAAAAGAGTTCGCGAAAGGTCTCGCGCTCGGTAAGACGAAGGCCGACGCATACAGGCAGAGCCACAAAAAGGAGGCGACGAAGGCGACGCTAGCGTGTGAGCCGTACAAGCTCGCCAGTGACCCAAGGATAGCCCTTGAGGTCGAGGCGTACAAGCTGGCTATTGAGTCGGCTAAACATCGCACCCCTGAAGCCTTGAGGTCGTTGGTAATTCAATCCCTTGTCCAAGTATTGATTGACCCCAAAGCAAAGCAGGCGACGAAGGTACAGGCGAGCAAGGTACTTGGCACAGTCACAGAGGTTTCGGCTTTTACTGAGAGGCGCGAGGTGCGTCACATCAGGTCTAGTGAGGACACGAAGGCTAAGATCATGGGGCAGTTGCGCGACATGCTGAAGGCGGGCGCGGAGGATGTAACGTTCGTAGAGGCGGACACCCTTTTGCGCGAGCTTGCGGGCGAGACCCACCCCCTCCCGACCCCCCCAATCGACGTTGCGGAGTCCCTAGATCCTATACATACTATTCAACCCGAACGATCACTAGAAGAATCCGATTCGGAAGAACCCCCACCCCCAGAAAATATTTCTGGCAGCATACCCACCCATGCGTTTAGGGAAGACACCCCGGTTAGAAATGATTAATGATTTCTACAAAAATTTTCTAGAAATTACAAATGATTTCTACAACGCAGAAATGATAAATGATTTCTACAGTTCAAATTAACAAGAAGATGGTGTCGCGTAAAAGCGACAAGACGTTTAACGAGTGTATGGAGGTAGAGATGACCCCGGTGCAGAAAGAAGTGTTTTTGATTATTGATGAGTGGTGGAAGAGGTACGGGTTTAGTCCCAGTCTTAAGGACATAGCCCATCAGCGTGGAAAGATGAGTATGTCGAATACTTCTAAGATAATAAAGCGGCTTGTGAATATAGGTGTTATAAAGAAGGTTGATAGACAGGGTAGGACGATCAGACCTGTGTACATTAACTTTAGAAATCTGGAATGAAGCTAGAAGAATTGATTGATAGTTTGCCGGAGAACGAGAAGGATTTGTTCTTAGCGGAGGTGGAGGACTATAAGAGTGCGCTTATACGTGAGAAGGCGCATGTTTCTTTTATGGAATATACCAAGACAATGTGGCCCGGTTTTGTATCTGGTAGACATCACTCTCTTATGGCTAAGAAGTTTGAAGATGTTGCTAATGGGAAGATTAAACGTCTAATCATCAATATGGCTCCTCGGCATACTAAGTCAGAGTTTGCTTCGTACCTGTTGCCGTCGTGGTTCCTTGGGAAGTTCCCTAATAAGAAGGTAATCCAGTGTTCTAACACGGCTGACCTTGCCGTTGGATTTGGACGTAAAGTTAGGAACTTAGTTGACTCTGAACAGTACGCAAAAATCTTTCCTAATGTGGCTTTGAGACAGGACAGTAAAGCTGCCGGTAGGTGGGCTACTAATGGCGGTGGAGAATACTTTGCTATTGGTGTTGGCGGAACGGTAACTGGTAAGGGTGCGGATCTTTTAATTATTGACGACCCCCACTCTGAACAGGAAGCGGCTTTAGCACAGGGAGATCCTACTGTCTTTGACAAGATTTATGAATGGTACACCTCTGGCCCTAGACAGCGTTTACAGCCGGGAGGTACTATTGTTGTAGTGATGACCCGTTGGTCGGAGAAAGACCTGACTGGTAGGATCATTAAAGATGCAGCCAGTAGGGATAGAGGGGAAGAGTGGGAGTTAATAGAACTACCCGCGATCATGCCGAGTGGTAATCCTCTGTGGCCTGAGTTTTGGAGTCTAGAAGAATTAGAAGCACTACGGGATGAGTTGCCTCCTAGTAAGTGGAATGCTCAGTATCAGCAGAACCCTACGGGAGAAGAGGGTGCTTTAGTTAAACGGGAGTGGTGGAAGATTTGGGAGCATGAAGATCCTCCTAGGTGTGAGTTCATCATTCAGAGTTGGGATACGGCTTTTACTAAGAATGAAAGGTCAGACTATTCCGCCTGCGTGACTTTAGGGGTGTTTCACTTAAACGAGAACCCAGAGGACATCAATATTATTTTGTTAGATGCTTTCCAGAAGAGGATGGAGTTTCCTGAATTGAAGGAGAAAGCTTACGAGCACTATAAGGATTGGGAGCCGGATGCTTTTGTGGTTGAGGCTAAGGCCGCAGGAGCACCGTTAATATTTGAATTAAGACGAATGGGGATTGTGGTGAGTGAATACACCCCGTCTAGAGGAAATGATAAATTTGTGCGACTAAACTCGGTGACTGATTTGTTCAAGTCGGGTAAAGTATGGGCACCTGATACGAGGTGGGCGCACGAGTTAGTTGAGCAGATGGCTGCGTTTCCGAACGCTGACCATGATGACTTGGTTGACGCTTGTGTTCAAGCACTGATTCGTTTCAGACAAGGTGGATTTTTGCGGCTTGATACAGACGAGCGTGAAGATCTAATCGGCTTCAGAAAGAAGCACGTTTACTATTGAGGCTCTCATGGAAAAATCTTTATACGAAATGCCCAAAGGCATAGATGCCTTACAAGGCCCAGAAATTGAAATCGAAGTTGAGAATCCTGAATCTATGTCTATTGAGATAGATGGGATTGAGATTGATTTGTTTCCTCCTAAAGGGGAAGATGAATTTGACGACAACTTAGCTGAGTTCATAGATGAAGGAACTCTAGCGACGATTGGATCTGATCTGGTCGAGGAGGTCTCTAGTGATGTGACATCTCGTAAAGACTGGGTAGAGATGTATGTCAAGGGTCTAGATGTTTTGGGGATGAAGTATGAAGAACGTACTGAGCCGTGGAATGGAGCTTGTGGAGTTTTCTCTACGATCCTTACAGAAGCTGCGGTTCGGTTCCAGAGTGAAACGATTATTGAAACGTTCCCTGCGGCGGGGCCAGTCAAAACTGAGATTATTGGTGCAATTGACCGACTTAAAACTGAAGCGGCTGCGCGAGTTCAGGAGGACATGAACTATAAGCTCACAGAGGAGATGCCTGAGTATCGTCCTGAGCACGAGAGAATGTTGTTTAATCTTGGTCTAGCTGGTTCGGCCTTTAAGAAAGTTTACTACGATCCTTCTCTTGGTCGTCAGACTTCTGTTTACGTTCCCGCAGAGGATGTGATTATTCCTTACGGCTCTAGTAGCTCTAGGACTGCTGAACGTGTGACTCATATCATGCGTAAGTCTAAGAATGAGTTAAGAAAGTTACAGGTAGCTGGTTTTTATGTTGACGTAGAACTGGGAGAGCCTAGTAACTTACACACTGACGTAGAGAAGAAGAAGGCGGACGAGCAGGGTTACTCAGTAACTGACGACGACCGCTACCAAATTTATGAAATTCAAGTTGACTATGATCTTCCCGGCTATGAAGATGAAGATGGTATTGCTTTACCTTACATCATCACGATTGACGTTGGGACTAATAAAGTTCTGTCTATTTACAGGAACTGGAATGAATCAGATAAGAAACGTCTTAAGCGCCAGCACTTTGTCCAGTACGATTATGTACCCGGCTTTGGTGCTTATGGCTTTGGTTTCATACACCTTATTGGTGGTTATGCCCGGGCCGGTACATCTCTTATTAGACAACTCATTGATGCTGGCACATTAAGCAATCTGCCCGGCGGCTTGAAGTCTAGAGGTCTGAGAGTTAAGGGTGATGACACTCCTATCGCTCCCGGCGAGTTTAGGGATGTAGACGTACCTAGTGGATCTATTAAAGACAACATCATGATGCTTCCTTATAAGGAGCCATCACAAGTTTTGTCTATGTTGTTAGATAAAGTCACTGAAGAGGGTAGACGTTTGGGATCTATTGCTGATATGAACATCAGTGATATGTCGGCTAATTCTCCTGTGGGAACTACGTTAGCTTTATTAGAGCGTCAGTTGAAAACGATGTCTGCTGTGCAGGCGCGGGTTCACTACGCTATGAAGCAAGAGTTCAAGATCCTCAAAGCGATCATTCGTGACTACGCTCCTACAGAGTATGAGTATGAACCTAACTCTGGTACAAGGATGGCCAAGCAGGAAGACTATGACATGGTGGATGTCATTCCTGTATCTGATCCTAATAGCTCGACGATGGCTCAAAGGATCATGCAGTACCAAGCTGTGATGCAGATGGCGCAGCAAGCTCCTCAGATCTACAACTTACCTAACCTACATCGTCAGATGATTGAGGTTTTAGGTATTAAGAACGGCGATAAGCTAGTTCCAACTCCTGACGATGAACAGCCACGCGATCCTATCTCTGAGAACATGGCGTTCTTGAAGGGTGAACCTACTAAGGCGTTCATCTATCAAGATCAAGATGCTCACATTGCGGCTCATACTACGTTTATGCAAGATCCAATGATTGCTGCGACGATGGGACAGAACCCTATGGCTCAGCAAATGATGGCTGCCGTCCAAGCACACATTGCAGAACACCTTGGATTCTTGTACAGACGCAAGATTGAGGAGCAAATGGGTGTACCACTTCCTCCGCCAAACGAAAGATTGCCAGAAGATGTGGAAGTTCAGTTGTCAAAGCTTATTGCCGAGGCAAGTGCCCAGCTTTTACAGTCAAATACAGCTATGGCTCAGCAGCAACAGGCTCAACAACAGGCGCAAGATCCACTTATTCAGATGCAACAGGCTGAATTGCAGATCAAAGCAGAAGAACTCAAGCGTAAAACTGCAAAAGATCAGGCGGATATGGCTTTAGCGCAAGCTAGATTGGCCATTGATGCTGAAAGGATCAAGGCTGAGAGCAATAGAGAGGCTATGCGCCTGCAATCCCAGCAGAAACAGACCGAACAGAAGCTTAAAGCTGATGTTATTACCAAAATGACGCGAGGCTAAATGACAAAACCCCTAGTTTCTCTATTGATGCCAGCTTATAACTCGGCTAGATACATTAAATATGCAGTTGATAGTGTATTGAAGCAGACTTATGAGAACTGGGAGTTGATTATTGTCGATGATTGCTCTGATGATGGGACATGGGAGGTGGCATATATGTTATCTACCTATGATTCCCGCATTAAAGCGTACAGAAATGAAGAGAACTTGGGGATTGTCAAGAATCGCAAGCGGGCTTATACGTTATCTACGGGTGATTTGGTAGGTCATCTAGATAATGACGACATATTAGAGAGATATTCACTGGATGAGATGGTTAGAAGCTTCGATCAGCTACCAAATGTAGGATTAATCTACTCAGATCTGGCTCAAATTGGAGAAAAAGGTGAACATCAACTGTATTCTGAGAGCAAAACCTTTGATATTAACGCTTTACACCAGCATGGATGGCGGCATTTTGGGGTATATCGCCGGAAAGTGATGGATTTTATTGACGGATATAACGAAAAACTGGTCAGTGCGTGTGAAGATGGGGATCTTTTTATGCAAATTTCAGAGAAATTTCCCATCGTTAGACTGCCAAAAGTGTTGTATTTATACCGCGCACACTCGGGAAATAACAGTGCAAATAACAAAAAGTGTGAAAGCTGCGAGGAGCGGCCAGTTTGCAATTACATGAGAGTGTGGAGTAAGTCCGCCAAATACGATCCTATAACTTTTAAACCATTAGAGGTGCATCATGGAACTGAAAATATTTGATGTTATTAATCAAAAGATTAATGAACGTGTACAAGATTTGACTGGATCTTTATGTGACGGCGTGGCTAAAGACTACGCTGATTACAAAAGTATGTGCGGAGTAATCAAGGGTCTACGAACCGCGCAGTATGAGTTGAATGACCTTTTAAGAAAAATTAAGGATGATGACGATGAGTGAATTTGATGTGTCTGCTGTTGATCTATCTGGCCTTCTAAACAAAGACCCAGAGGAAAAAGCACGACAAGTGCCCGATCCCGCTACTTACCATATTCTTTGTATGCTTCCCAAAGCTGAAGAGGAATTTAGCGAAACTGGCATTTTAAAATCAACCACGGCTATGCTTCACGAAGAATTGCTTTCTCCCGTCTTGTTTGTGGCCAAGATTGGCCCAGACGCTTTTAAAGACAAAAAGCGATTTCCTTCCGGAGCTTCATGCAAAGTGGGAGACTTCATCATTACGCGACCTAATACTGGGACGCGAATGAAAATACACGGTACCGAGTGGCGACTGATTAACGACGATAGCGTTGAAGCAGTGGTTCAGGATCCCCGTGGAATTCAGCGACCTAACTATTAAGGGGTAGTTTATGGAAAATTTTAATAAAGAAGAATTTGCATTTCCCGACGAAGTTGACAAAAAAACAACAGTTCAGGAAGATGACGGCGGGGTAGATGTAGAGATTCAAGTCTCTAATAAAAAAGAACCCGATAAAGATGATGATGAACTTGAAAGATACGACGAAAAAGTAAAGAAGCGTATTTCTGATTTGCAGTCAGGCTTTCA
>Ga0209353_10002403_pt1 | contig 10204 bp, 21 predicted proteins | sample LauGreSpBDMM15SD_2_FD_187561 | JGI IMG/M metagenome (GOLD analysis project Ga0209353, IMG submission 187561) | Freshwater lake microbial communities from Lake Michigan, USA - Sp13.BD.MM15.SD (SPAdes) (version 2) | ecosystem: Environmental > Aquatic > Freshwater > Lake | place: Lake Michigan...
AACGTCCTCAACAAAGAACAATTTGTTTTCTTCTATCGTATCTAATGCCTGTTTGTATATCTTTTCTTTATCGTACGCCATGATATTATTCTTTTGATGCTTTGTGTCGTCTGCCGTCGGGTTTGTCGTTTGGCAACGCTTTTTGTTCGTCTTGATATTGCTTTCTTAATTTCAATTGGTTGGTTTCTTCCCAAGAACGTTTGTATTCCGTATCGCTAAATAATTTACTAAATCCTGTAATATGTTTCAGCTTTAAAACTTCTTCGGGTTGCATCCCTAATTCGTTGCATATCTCCTCATCTTTCCAACCGTTCTGCAACATTTCAAAAACCATTGAGGACATTCCTGTAATTGAGTGCTTTCCTCTTGCTCGATTGTGCCGTACCGTCGAAGCCATTCTGTCGTTTATATCTTTCTCGATTACAACTATTGGTAAGTACCCATGATTTCGTTCTCGGATGTCTTGGTTTGTCAAACATGTAAAGTATCTGTGAAAACCGTCCACGATTACAAACTTGTCGTTTTCCTCATCATAAATCGTAACGATAGGTTGAGTATAACCGTCATGCTTTATCGACGTGTAAAGCAATCCCATTTCGATTTTGGCTACTGAATTAGGATTGTAATCGTTCGGACAAACCTTTTCAATAGGCACCCACTTTATCCTGTCAACAGGTTGTGCGGTCAATGGACTTAATTTGTGGATAAGTTCTTTAATGGTTTCAATCGTTCCAATCTTATCTTCGGAATTTACTATTGCTAATTCCAACGCATCTTTTAAATTATTTTGCATCATTGATCTTGTTTTGTAGTTGTTGTCTCATTTCGTTGGTAACGTATTTTGACTTTGACATCATGTAGTCCTTAACGTTTCCTTTTTTGAATTCTCGGTAAATGTAGGCATCTTTATTGCCTTCCGTCCAATTCTTTAATTTAGTCAAATCCCAATCGGTACTTAATACTGTTTTGATTATTACCTTGAAAAAATCCTCTTTGATTTCGGCATCAGTATAAACCAATGTCAACTGCTCGATTTTCTTCAATATCATTTTTTTGTACTTATCCTCTTGAATTATATTCTCGATTAAATGCAATGCGTATTCTTCCCAATCCTTAAACATGAAAGGTAATTCTTTGGGACATTGAAAACTCTCTCGTTGAAGATGCTTTAATGTATTCACGCCGTCATAACGTGAAGCAATCTTCTCCCATGTTTTTGGCTCAATCTCTTGCACAATAAGCATTGACTGTATTGCTGTTTCATGGTGCAAATTACTTATTCTCATTTCATTCAATGAAACTCCATGTCTGTACATTTCGTTGTAAACGTTATTATACTCCCAATTATGCTCGTGGATTGACTTCCAAACGTCGGTATAACTCCAATCGTAAATAGGGTAGAACGTATAATGCTCGTATTGAACATAAAGACGCTTACCCCATGTAATATCCTTGTACGTTAAATCTCTTGTCATTGCCAATTTTCGACGAGGACTTTCCTCTGCCCTTACACCCGCAATGTAGCACGTCTTTTCATTTGGATAATGATGCTTCAAAATGTTCTCAAACAATTCGTGAAACCCAAATTCTAAATACTTGTTTTCTTTTATTGAAATAGGAGATTTTTCTCGTATCCACTGTTCCGGCTTATCTTCATCCCAAATTTTAATAAAGCTATCGTATGAAGATACGTTGTTGTACCACTTCATAGGCATTTGAAACCATAACGGCTCAACGTCTTTATGATTAAATACCTCTTGGCAATAATCAGCGGTTCCTTGCCACTCTGCTTCTTGGTCAATCCACATGACTTTTAAAGGTAATCGGTTGCGTTCTCTCGCTACTTGAAGCGTTAAGTTCAAACACACCGTACTATCCTTACCGCCCGAAAATCCAACCACAACGTTAGGAAACTCATCGAACAGATAATTTATTCTTATCAATGCTTCCTCTAATACATTTGTCTTTTTAAATATTTTCATAAACTACTAACGCTCCCCCATGTTTATATTGTTTCACTATTTTTGCTCCCTCTCTTAAATAGTTCCCGACAGAAGCTTTTAAGCAAGTAACCTCTATTTTCTGTATTCCTTTTTTTTTCAATTCATTTATTCTGTAATTCATTAACAGTTTATGGTATCCTTTTTTTTGATGTTCTTTAGGAGTGTAAGCAAAAGTTAATGTCGCTTTAATACCCACATATTTAATAGCACCAATGGAAACAGGAATGTTATTTAGATACAAAGCGTACAAGTCATAATTGCCGTTCAAAATCAATTTATGAAAGTACGCTCCCGAAGTAAGTTCGTTTACATCTTCTTTAGAAACCTTTTTGATTACTTTCATCTATAATCTTTTTCAGTCTTTCGTATCTCTTTGAGTTCAATTCAGAACCTATGTAATTTGCTCCCGATTTTATAACCGCTTTCGCAGTCGCTCCTATTCCCGCAAAAGGGTCAAACGCAATTTTAAAGTCGTTTTCTTTAAAAAATTCTGTTATCAAATAAGGGTCTTTTAATTCGGGTATTTTTAAATCAGAATTGAAAACCATTACTACATAAACAGGACACATAGCGGATACCCTTTTATTTGTGGATACGTGTTTATGCCCAAAAGCTTCCATGATTTCTATAACTAATTCATACCCCTTAATTCCGTATTCAATAATTACAGGTTTGTTAGGAGTACTTAATTTTGCTAATTTACCTATGATTTCTCGTATGGTATGATTTACTTCCAACCCCGTTTCTTTTTTGCATTTTCCTTGAAACCATTTTACCATTCTTTCTTCCCAAGGCGGGTCTGTCCAAACTATATCGTAGTGAGGGAACTCATCCCAATTCATAATGTCTTTATTGTACGCTTTATTCATGTTCTTTATTCTTTAAGTAATTAGATATAAAATTTTTGTCAAAACAAAAGCTTTGTCTTTTGTCTGTATTTGGGTTTTTCATTACTGATTTCAACGTTATACTGTGTTGCACTAAAGACGGATAATGAACGTACGCTTTCATTTTGTGTTTTGAAAGAAATTCTTGAACAAAACTATCATCATGTTTTTTTTCTTTTGAAACATCCAAAAACGCTATCATTTTATCTGTTGCTTCTTTAGAAAAAACACATGCAACCATTGTTAGAAAATTCGGGAACTCTGAAAACCTAATTCCTTTTTCGTGTTGCTCTCTCAAAAATTTTCTTTGAGGGACGTATAAACTCATAACGTGAATGTCGTTGTCTTTCATTATACTTTCCACTTCGGGTAAATAGTATTCTAATTTATTAGGCACCATTGCATCGTCTTGCAAATGAAGTCTATAACCTGTAAAAGGTATTTTTAAGATTTTAGTAAACGTATTGAAACCGCCCTCTAAATTTTCATCCCAAACAACTTTTGCGTTAGGCAATTTTTTAGTCAAAATATCCACGTTGTTCTGTCTTTTCCTTACAGCTTGAATAACTATTTCCATTCCGTTTTAATTATAGTTATGGTCTTTAATTAACGCTCTATTTATTAAAGCACACTTTCCTTTAGGGTCGCATGACCAATACTGATATTCGTCTATTTCTAAATAGTAAAACGTCATACTAAAGAATTTTTTTGGCTTTCCGTATTTGTCAATTGAATTTGCTAAATATTCAAACGCTTCTTTGTTTTGATTTTTAGCTTTCACATTATAACTATGTGGTTTGTCCCGCATCGTTTTAGCCTCTTGCCAATTGAAGTCGGCAACTATTCCCTTTAGTTTTAAATATCTATCGTATTCCATTATTTTTGCTCTATTTCAAATTCTTCCAAACAATGAGGACAAACAATCGTTCTTAAATTCTGTTCGCTATTCGAGTACTTTTCGTTTAACTTATTATTCGTGTTATCAATCTGTTCCGAAGTAATTTCTCCATATTGAGTATTTGGAGTAACATTTGGTTCAAATTGAGTAGGCGTAATATTCCAATTTTCAACACCCCAATCGTCTAATTTTAACGCTCCCCACTTTACTTTTAACTCCGCATAGTCCCAATCTCCACTACTTGAATTGTCTCTAATCATAAACTCCTTTTCTTGTTGTGGAGTAAAGTCTGCAACCAATACAGGAACGTGAGTGATACCCGCTTCCAAACAAGCGTTGTATCTCATATTTCCCCCAATGATTACCATGTCTTTATTTACTACGATAGGACGTGCTTCCAACATTTCGGGAAAGTCCTTTACCGATTGAACAAGTTTTAAAAATTTCTCATGTCGAATTATTCTTGGATTGTCCTCGTTTTCAATTAATTTGCTGATGTCAATTTTTTGTGTCTTTGAACTCATTTTGATTATTTTAGTTTTACAAATATAGTGAATTATTGTTTTTGTTTATAACAAGGAAACCATTTTCCTTTCGTTGGGAAAATGGTTTCAATTGATTATTTTCTTAATACTAATGTATTCGCATCGATGCGAACGTACTTGCAACCCGCTTTAATCTTGGCTAACTCTTGTTTTTTTGCTAATGCTAAAACTGTTTTTGCATGTACTTTTTCACGCTTTGCCACTTCGTGGATTGTTTCTCCAATTTCGGGTTTTGACTTTTTATCACTCATGATCTACGAACTTAATGCTAAAATGCAAATTGCCTTCCGTCGCATCAATTTCTGATATTTTTAATTCAGTCATTGCTAATTGTATTTTCTCAATGAAAGCTGAATTTCTATTCTTCAAATATGATAAATTTGCTTCGGTATAATCTAAACGCTTTGCAATTTCGGTTTGCGTTAAACTTGATTTTTTGATAATTTCTTTGAAAATTCCCATGATGTACTTTTGTTATTTCTTAACAAAATTAATAACTTAATTGAGATTTGCAAATTTATATTGACCTTTTTCTATTTTGGCTAATGTTTCGCTACCCAATTCTCTCAAAAACTTGTTTCTAAATTTTGACGTTGTTTGGGAGAAATCCCACTTATTCTCATCAATGAATGTCATCCCGTCAATCTTCAAAACGATGTTGCTTTGATATGATCTAAATAACGTGTATTGCTTTCCTTTAATGTATCCTGTAATTACGCATTGAAATTGACTTCCGTCTATATTTTCAATCGTTGGCAACTCTGTTAAAATGGTACTTATTCTCATTTCGTTGGTTTTTTTGGTTCTTTGTATTTTGCGAATACCTTATAAATTTCTTCAAAAACTTGTGGCAAAACTTTCTGATTAATTCTTTCGGCTTCCTCTTTATTCTTGATTATTTCTTGGCATGGGTTTGTCGTTAAATGACAACCGCCTCTGCCCAATATTTCTGCCGTTTCTTGCAATTTATAAAATGTCTGAAACAACTCCGACAACGTCCAAATGTCCTTGTTGTCTTTTACAATAAACGTGTCTCCAAAATGCTTTCCCCACGCTTCATAAATCGGCGTTGCTTCTTCCATTCCTTTAACGTGATAATGACAATCTTTGTTGCCTAAATATCCAAACCCCCAATACCATGAACAATCCCAACTTGGAGGACTTAAATATATTGGCTGACCGTCCACAAACCCTAATCTTATTCTCGTGTAATTGCTAATCGTTTTCATTGGTTTTTTCTTCGATTGTTCTTAATTGTTCTGATGCGGAATTGATTACTTCTCTGTAAGCTTCTTGGCACTCCGCAACTCCTTTTTGATATGCCTTTTGCAAATTCTCTATTTCAAGTTTCTTTGCTAATTCAAACACGTTATCTGATGCTGAAAAATTAAACTCTTTTTGTAACTTGTCTCTTAAAAATTCTATTGCTGATAACATCATGGTTTATCTATTTGGTTAAATGTAAAATTGTCTGTAATCATGTAATGGACTTCGTCCAAATTATATCCTAAAAACACCAATGTATCTTCGGCTTCTTCTGATGTAATGCCTTTGGGAACGTCTGTATATTCGACGCTCCCCGCATTATAATTCATTACTACTAATGTGCTATGTTCCATTACGTCAATGTTACTCTTACTACACCATTGCCTAACTCAATGTAACCCATTGTACTAATGCTTTGTTCGTATCCTTTGGCAATTAAATCTCTAACAATGTCGGATTTGAAATTGCCTTGGAAATCAACTCCGCCACTTCTTAAAGTAATGCAATAATAATCGCTTACTTTTAATTCGGTTTGGACTAATGTTTCTAACATTAATTCCATTCCTGTTTTCTCAACAATAACTTCAACTACTTCTTGGTTTTCAACTTGATTTTCTGTGTTCATGATCTTGGTTTTATTCTGTTTTAAACTTGGGGTTTTGTCGGATGCCCCTCCCCGTTTATTATCTATCCCCAAAAAAATATGTCTTGGGAAAACTTGGTTTCTAATCTTAATATTTTTCTGTTGCTTTCGGTTTTTTCTATTGAATGATTATTCTCAAACAATCTAAAATCTATTGCATCGTTCTTGATGTATCCAACTTGCAACCCCGAACCTGATAACATACTTCCGTACTCTATGGTCTGCATAAATCGGATGCCGTCCGCTACATAAATCGCAAAATATTCCTTTGCTTTTTCTTCGTAATAAAACTTGCACTCGGGATACGATGCGTATCTGTCAATATTTTTCTCCCAAATTGACGGGTTGTAACTACGTCTTTCCGACGCCTTAACAATTTCTTTTGAAACTTCAATCTTCTCGATTAACTTTACTGTGTTTGTTCCTTGCATGATGTTTTGGTTTATGTTTTAAACTATACCCAAATTTACAACCATACATTGACTTACGCAAATAAATGCTTTATTATTTTTATCGATTTTGTTAATTTTTATCTATTCAAAATAAGGTGCAATCCTATCGTAAAGGTTTGTGTAATACTTATCTGTGTCCCGCATGAAGTAACATACTGTTGAAAACCAAACGCCGTCTTTTATAAATGTACCCGACAAATAACATTCTTCCCCATTTTTGTCTTTTGACAACCTTGCCGTTTGAGGTATTTCAAAACCTTTATACATAAAATTTCCCGCCCTACAATTTGCAACCGCTTTAATTGGAGTAGGAATATTAACGTCTGTTTTAGTCCCGTCGGGATTGACTACGTATATTTTCTTTCTTTTGTTTACCATGATGTCATTTTTCTAACATTAAATATAATTGAATTAATCGTAAATTCCAAGCATCTTGTTGTATTTGTTTCTTAACATAATTCTTTGCTCTGCATTGAATACCATGTCTGATTTTTCAAGTCCTTTAACTATGGTTTTAGCTATTTGTATTTTATCTAAATACTCATCAAATATCATTTTTATAAGCGGGTATTTTTTAACCATTTCAAACTTTACGTACTCCCAATATTCCAAACCGTATCTATCCCGAAGTCCTAAATCGTATTGATGTATATTTGCTCCCTTGGCACAGTTACAATTGTAATCTTGTAAGTGCAAATTATGTAAGTTGTATCGAATACTTCCATTAGATTGTACGGAGTGATAATGTCCCGCCTGTGGCGTTGTTTTACCCCCGCATGAAATACAACCGCTTCCTTTGTCAATCGCTCTTGCTATGGAGTTTATGTGCTTTTCCAATTCCTTTTTCAACTTCGGGATGCCGTCCAATGCCTTACGCTTTTCGGCATCCTCTTTTTTGACTTTTGTCTTTACAATCGATTTTGCTTTTAAAGATACTTTTTGGAAGTGCAACTTTCCCGCATCGGTTTCAAATAAAAAATCATGTAAGCAATTACTACACAATCCAAACGTCCTTTGTTTAGTTACTTTCCCGCATCCAATAACACTATTTGCTTTTCCTATGCCTTTACATGGCTTTGCTTTAATCTCTATCATAATTCATTTTACTTTCTAATATTATAAATTTTTCTGTTTGCGTTGGTTTTTCAAATACGCTTTTATTCTCAACGTATTGATCTATTATTTTAGATACTGATGTCATTGATACACCAACTTGGTCTGCAATAATTTGTAGCCTTTTATCGTAGTCATTTATGAATAAAAATATGACTTGTTGCTTTTGTTCAAAACTAATTCCTTGTTTCATTATCGATTAAAATTTAAAGTCAATTCTTCGTTTGGCTCGGGTATTTCAACTCCGAAAAAATCTATTGCCCAAAATCTAATTTTGCTTACAAAATCCATGTGTTCAATCGTTGAAAGTTCTGTTGAAGATTTTATCCTCTCGCAAACCTCTCCTGTTTCTTCATTGACCGATATAATTTCCTTTAAAAACTTTACTCGTAACATCAAATGAATATCGTCTATATCCATTGCATTTCCTGTGTCAAGCATTGTGTTCTGCATTATTGGAATTACAACTCCCCAATAGTAATTGTTTTGGCGTTCCGAACGCTTTTTCATTACTTGCGAAATTACTATTTTAACTTCCTTGCCCTCTAATGATTTGACAACTTGTTGAATTCTATTTAAGTTCCTTTTGAACCTACCATTAACAACGTCCGTAATAATTTCTATTTTCATTTTATGATGTTTGATTGCTTAAAATTCGTTTTAGTCCATTTGCAGTCCTTATGATGCTATTTGCTCTTTGCCTTAAACTTTCGATTTGTTCCAATATTTCTTCTCTATCGTTGCTTATGTAATACCCTTTGGAAGTTGCTATAATCGGCAATTCTCCAATACTTCTAATATGGTTTACACACTTCCTCAATCTTGGTTCTGTCATCTTTATTGCTATTTCCTTATTCGCAAAAAAAACATTCATTGCAACGACTATTTCGGGTGCTTTAATTGGGTTGTCTTTGGTTTTGCTTTTAAGTCCATTTATCAAATATGGAATTATACTTAATTCTATTTCGCTCAATTCCTGTGTATGTTCTTCAAAATTCTTTATCATGATCTTTTGTCTAAAATGGTACGTCGTCCTCTTGTTGCTTGGTTAATGGTTGGGTATAATCTTTCACTCTAATTTCGTCTGTTACAATGTACGGAAGCCAATCGTCATCTACACTAAACTTAAAATCATCAAACGGTATATTTCTCGTGTATTCGGGAACGGCTAAAACATTCTCGTCGTCTTTGTCAATAAAAACCACTGTTTCCGCTTTTTTCAAAACCGCACTTCCTAAATGCCCTGTCGGTTTGTTGGATGCAAAATTTCTATGCAAAACTGTAATAATGTGGCTATTTGATTTCTCAGACCATTCCAATAATTTCTGTGCTACGGCATACGATTGTTCTTCGTCGTTTACATGTGTTACTAAATCGGCTACCCCGTCAATCGATGCCAACCCTATTTTACCTCTAAATTCACTTTCCAAAAATATGTACTCAATGAATTGCAATCGTTCTTTTACCGTCAATCCCCTTAACGAAAACGGCTTGTAATTGTCGGGATTTCTACCAACGATTTCTGCAACACGTCGGAATACTTTTTGGCAATGATACTTTGATTGCTCGGTGTCTATTTCAATGACGTATTTATCTTTGGTATCATGCCCTTTAATTGTCGGTGCGTATCTATGTGCGTTCCCGCCTATGTACGACGCAATCAATAATGACTTCAAAAATGTTTTCTTTGATTTTGACGCCCCAACAATGCAACTAAAATCTCCATAACTTCCGTATTGTGTTGGATACTTATTTCCTTTGTACGGGTGCGTTCCTATACTCAATGCTATTGGCGGTTGCGTCAATTCTTCTTCTATATTGATAAACGTGCTATCAAACATTTTTCGGAAGTCCATTCCTAACGGTTCGGCATCCAATTTAAACTGTGGTATCTCTATCATGGTAAATTCTTATAATGGTTTATTGCTTCTGTTATTTGATTATTCAATCCCTTTTCGACTTGTTCGTACTCCCAAATTCCTTTTACATGCTTAATGAAATCGGCTTCGTGTTGCTTCAATAAATCCTTGTCTTTTTGTTCTTCGGCATCCGTTCTAAATGCGGGATGCTTATCCGTCAATCCGATGCTTCGTGAAAACCTATTCAATTCGTAATCGTTAAGTGCTTTATGGAATAAATCGTAATGCTGAATTATTGGGATTTTAAGGTACTCATGGATTTTGCGTTGAGCAAATTTCGTGTCTTTGTAATATTCGATTTCTTGCATGAAAACATGACAATACAACTTTGCAAATAAATACTGTTCATGAATTGATTGTTGCTTTTGTCTATTTATCCATTCGACGATTTCAGTCATTGCTTTAAAATCGTTTTGGTTTGGATTGAAACTACCATTTTGTAATCTCCAAAACATTCTCTCGACGTTTTTTTCTAATG
>Ga0209353_10002405_pt1 | contig 10201 bp, 12 predicted proteins | sample LauGreSpBDMM15SD_2_FD_187561 | JGI IMG/M metagenome (GOLD analysis project Ga0209353, IMG submission 187561) | Freshwater lake microbial communities from Lake Michigan, USA - Sp13.BD.MM15.SD (SPAdes) (version 2) | ecosystem: Environmental > Aquatic > Freshwater > Lake | place: Lake Michigan...
GACCGCGGTCCGCATCGCATTCTGGATCTGTTCCTGGAGTTGCTCGGCTGATATTTCGCCTGTGGCAGCCAGTTGAATCGCTGTCTCCATCGCCGTCTCGACAGCAGTCGCTATCGCTGTCTGCATCTGTTGCTGGAGCTGCTCAGTCGTGATTTCCCCTGCTGCAGCCAGTTGGATCACAGTATCCATCGCTGTATCCAGGGCAGTCGCTATAGCCGACTGAATCTGTTGCTGGAGCTGCTCAGTCGTGATTTCCCCTGCGGCAGCGAGTTGGATGGACGTCTCTATCGCCGTCTCAATTGCAGTCGCTATCGCCGACTCCATCTGCTGCTGGAGTTGCGCGTTTGTGATAGCCTCTGTGTCAATATTAATTTGTACCGCTTGTTCTACATTTTGTTCTATTTTAGCTTGATTGTTCGCCTGGTTATCAGCAAACTCTCCGGCAATTTCAACAGCTGCTTCGAACAATAATGCTTCCCATACAACTCTCATCTGAGTGTAAATTATTTCGGCATCAGTTGCAGCTCCTGGTCCAGGTGGAGGTGGTTTAGGGATTCCCCACATATCAAAATTGTCACTTACATTACTCGTTGGTGTCTCTGATTTGTTTGCTAAAAATGCAAACATCAAAAGTAAAAGTAACAACAGTACCAATATTCCCACCTTTTCTGTTGTCGCCATGGTGGTGTGCTACTGTGTCTTCGGATTTTTTTTCGTGCGATTTGTTATATGTCGTCCAACACAGCATCAGACCGGCTTGAGTCTCTCAAGGGTATTGTTATCAATGTTGTGTTTGCCATTGCTGTGTACATCATCATCTGCCTGTGTGTTTCTCTGTACGCTCGGTTCGTGAGTGACCGTGGTGATCCGTCATCTATGTGGTATAAGTTTCCAAAATGGGTCCAGCCGGCCAGCTTTTGGAAAAAAACATTTGGGTTAGAAAGAAGTACATATTCATACACACCGAGTTCAATTGCTGTTTCAACGACAGCAATCACAGACGGGACCATGTCCAACGTAACAGTTTCTGATTGTATCCTCGCATGTGAGGCAGCCGCTCCAGATTGTGTAGGGTTTCTGTACAACAAGTCGTCAAACACATGTTACTTGTCGTCGCTCATCGACGGTATCATTCCATCGGACAGCTCAAACGTGATGTATTACGTCGACGGAGCAGGTCCGTCGAAGCAGTACATTGAAACACCAGGGAAACTCCCAGGAGCTCCGGTACCTATTTCCATTTCATCCATCTCAATCCCGACGGCAACCAACGTCGCGACGTTCACAACCACGACCCATACATTCAGTACTGGTAACAGAGTAATTATTGCAGGCGCAGGGGCTGCAAACGGCTCAAACCTCATTACAGTCACAGACTCGACACATTTCACAATGCCATATAAGGTTACGACCGATTTCACCGGTGCCGCTGGTGGAACAGCAACGCTCGTGCTTACAACGATTCCACCAAGGACGGACGTGACTTCGATGGCTGGCTGTGCTACAGCGTGCTTCTCGAACGTGACGTGCACTGGATTTTCATATGCTCCACAACAGTGTCTCCAGTATACAACAGCGCTGACCACTGAAATGCTTACTCTGGCGTCTGCAACATCAAACACATACCTACCAAGTGCTCCTAAACTGACTGCTTATACCACATCGTACTCTTAAAATAACAGGCGACGGACTTTCCGTTGAGGCGTGCGAAGCACGGCTCTTTCGATGCCGCTGCGCGACGGACAAGGGCTCGCTGCGAGACCCCTTGGACTTTTTTAAGCATTCTTCTTCTTTGAAATCGCCTGTATACCAAAGTAAAGACCGACACAAATGGCGAGTATGAAAAAAAACGTTCCGATGTTACCCATAAAACTACCGCCTACTTTGGCGAGCGTATCTGCTATACCACCAGCTGTGTCAGTCACGGTCTGGTCGAGCTGATCATCAAACGAGGTGTGAATGGTTCCCTCACCCTTGTTTTGAATCGAAATTTGTGAAACGTCAGACATTTTCGATTCAACGACAAACGTCGAATCATCTTTCACTTTGACGACTGTCACTGTTGTATCATTGATTTTTAGTTCAGGGACGCCACGAATGTCAATTTCGTCACCCTTAATTACACGAACTTCACCCGGAATTGCTATGAGGTTATCTGGGTTGTCTTTGAACTTCCATGAAATTTCAAGTTTGGTTGTTGTAAAAATATCTGCAATGAAACTCGGAACCCACGAACTCGTGTTCGTTTGAGGTTGAATGTTGGTAAATGTAATATTTGCACCGTCTGATGATGCAAACGAAACCAATGCAGCAGCAGTTATGGCTGCTGCTGCTGCTGCTCCAATGCCCAATGCAGCCCATGAACCTTTATTACTGCTAGAGGTATTCGCCTTGTCTTGGGCATCTTTGTTACGCTGAGCCCTGTTTGAGGAACGATTTGGCATACGTGGTGAACCTGTCGTGTTACTTGGTCGAGATGGTCGAGTAGATGGTGTTGGGGCGCTAGTTCGTCGTCCTGCTCCTCTGCGACCAGACATTCTATTTTAGGCATAGAAATAAAATTACAAAATAGAATAAATACATTGATGTTTATTGTCACTAAGGCGTTTTTTGACGTACATGGTCGCAAGTACATTGAGCTGGATGGTCTTCAGGTCAAAGTACCGTTTCGTTACAATCGCGTGACTGGTGTCGATGTTTGCGGACATGTCCCGATTCAGGACATGCCTGCTGGGACTCAAGTCAAGGCTGAAGTACGGACCGTCAAGTGGGACGGTCTAGAGTACTACGTCCTTAAGAGTATATGTCCAACGGATCTCCGTTGTCCCCACCCACAAGTGCCCTAACCCGCCACGGGAAATGTGTAGTGAACAATTCAGACTTGAAGCGGCAGCTGACGGTTCGGGCTGTCGAGAATGCCATGGGCATGCGACCACCGTCGTTCAAGGTGTTTCGTGAAGGAAAATCAGGCTCGATGTACATTCCTCGATTTTACGGTGAACAAGCCGCAGTCGACAAACGAGTTGAACCTGTACATGCGAATATCGAATTTGTGGGACAACTCAGGGATGCGACGCGACAGAACGAGGCGTTCCGTGCCGCTACCAAGGCGTTTCGGGAAGTAGGCGGTGGTGTTCTCTCCCTGCCCCCGGGATTTGGAAAGACGACCTGCGCATTGGCATACGCGGCTCATCTGAAAGTACGTACGATAATCATAGTCCATAAAGAATTCTTGGCGAATCAGTGGAAGGAAAGAATAGGGCAGTTTTGCCCTGGATCAACCATAGGTCGGATCCAACAGGACACGTTCGATATTGAATGCGACTTTGTCATTGCGATGATCCAAACCATGTGTTCCCGTGAGAATGACCCCAAGGCGTTCGATTCGTTCGGCTTTGTCATCGTGGACGAGGCGCATCACATCGGTGCAGCCGCCTTTTCACAGACGATGTTCAAGCTGTGTCCTCGGTATTCGCTCGGGTTGACAGCAACCCCAGAGCGTAAGGATGGACTCACAAACATCCTATATTGGTTTCTGGGTCCCGAGATTTTCAGGGTTCAACGTGAGAATCAAACAACAACGCGGGTCGAACCTGTTTTCTTCGACGACCCCTTGTTCAGGGAGGCACCACCAGTCTCACGATTCGGAAAGATTAACATGGCTGGCATGGTGACTCAATTGACAGAGATTGATGCTCGGAATCAGAAGATTCTCAATTTGGTCCGGGGGTTGGACCCGTCCCGTCGAGTTCTCATCTTGAGCGACCGACGCGAACACTGTTTTTGGCTTCGAAACAACCTTGAGGGGTCCGCAGTCTACCTGGGTGGTATGAGCGAAAAGGACCTCGACGCGGCATCAAAACACACGGTGATTATCGCAACCTACTCGATGGCACAGGAAGGACTTGACATTCCAGTCCTGGACACATTGCTCATGACGACACCACACTCTGACGTGACACAGGCTGTTGGGCGAATCATGAGAGAAACACCAGGCAAGGTGAATGCTCCTCTCATCATCGATATCGTGGATCGCTGGTCGGTTTTCAATTCAATGTATCGCAAGCGGTGTGTCATCTACAACGCATCCGGATTCAGTGGAATAAGAACGGGCTCAGACTCGGGATCCGGAGGCGCGCAAGAATTCCCCAAAGGGAAATGTTTACTGTGATTAGAATGTCAACTGCAACTGTGTCTGCCTTGGCACTTATTGCACTGATGGTGTTTTTTATTGTCGAGTCTCGTCCCCATAAAAAGACTCTTTCGATGCTAGACCTCGCCGAGTTTAAAGACCTACCCGGCGAGCTCCGCGCGATGGTTCGTTCAATGATGCCAAACGGCACACAGCTCAAGAAACAATGGGCGCACATGACGCCCCAACAGAAACAGATGGTTATGCAGCAGATTGCTGCACAGATGCCTCGGCAGCCTCAGCAGCCTCAGGAGGATAACCGCCCACCCGCGCCGTCAGTCCTCATCAAGCCTCAGCCGTCTATGGAGCCTGAGACCCCGAAGACTGGAATCAAGCCCGGGTTTCTTTTATCGCATGGCGTCAACAAGGGTAAGAAGAAAAACACCAAGAACGAAAAACATGATGAGGTGATTACACTCAGTAACATCGGGGCCTCCGAGGACGAAGAGCCCGTCTCGACTGACATTACTGACGCTGACGCCTGAGGGTTGTGGTTTCCACGGCGGAGAAGGAGGTTCCTCTCTGTCAAAGGGCGCGTAGGACAACCCCATCTAATCTACGCTAAGAAAATTTAGTCCAAGGGGCACGGAGTGCCCCTTGTTCAACGGGCTACGGAACAACTCGCTTCGCGACTTGGTATTTTTAAAACTTCCCGTCTGGGTTGTTCCCACCACGTGTGACGATTTCGTCAAACGACGTCTTGGGAACAGTCTCTACATCAATGTCGGCGCCGTGATTCGGGTCGATACCCACAACATCAGGTCCGACGACGCTGTCCTGGGCAACTGGCATTGGTTCAAGGATATCCATTTATTATTAATGGTGTTTTTTTTCAACTCGATTGACTTGCTCTTAAGCTCACTGGTCACTTCGTGACCAGTGATCGCCGGTAACTTTTCACCGCTGCGCGGCGAAGGAGGCGTGCTTCACACCCCTCCGCCTATTTACAGAGTCACCTCCTTCTTCTTGGACTTGCGCTTCCTGGCACCGACGTTCACCTCCTTCGTGTCCGATCCGAAATCGACCGACACAATGTCAGAGATGGCATCCTCGTCCTGGGTAGCAGGTGGGAAACGAGGACCTGGCTCACGCGTGCCCATGGCGGGTGGAGGACCGATGATTCCACCCATCAGAGTCGACAGGTCCAGTCCAGGTCCACGCATCTCGTGGCGACCGGCTGAGATACCTCCGGCTGACGGAGGTCCCTGCTGCTGCGCATCATTCTGAGTACGCTGGACAGCATCGACCATGTTCTTGACCAGGTCTGGGTTCTGCTTGAGCACCTTGTTCATGTCTGGCATCGCGGACTTGAACATCGAGTTGGTCAAGTGGAACATCATCGCCGATCCACCCACCATCATAATCAGCTTGACCTCTGGTGCGACATTCACCTTCGTGTTATACTTTTGGTACAGCTCCTCAAAGACACCGTCATAGTCGTCCTGGTTCTCCATCACATTCTCAGACCATCCGTCGAGCTGAATGTCAAAGGGGTCAAACCGCTTGTTCAGAAACTCGAGACCAGTCACGCACGCCACCAGCATGCGCTTCTGGAAACGAATGGCACGCTCAGCCTCGATGGCATACGTCATACGCTTGTACTCTGTGCGAATCTCCTCAATGTCGCTGTAGCTCGTCAGGCGAGATGACGTGTTCATGCCCTTTTTCGCCAGGCGGGTAATCTTGTTCAGGAGATCCGCCTTTTCATCCTCGATCGTCTTGTAGCCCTCAGACGGCATCTGTTGTCCGCCACCGCCGCCTCCCATGTGCTGCTGGTACTCGTCACCACCTCCCATCTGTTCAGGCTCTTCCTGACCACCGTCCCACATCTCAGGTGGTGGTGGACCCTGCGTCTGACGCTTGGTCGGATTCGTAAACATGTCCAGACCAGCCATGTCCTCTGGTCCCTGCTGCTGCTGGGGCTGTGCCGGTCCGCGGCGAAACGGACGAGCCTGTGGCGGCTTGCGCACTGGAACAGCACGCTCCGCCGGTGCAAACGAAATGTCATCCATCAGACGACGCTCGTCATCGTTCAGAGTCAAAGTCACAGGAGCCGACTCCGGAAGAAGGTCCATCCTGTAATCCTTAAAGAAAGGAACTCGTATGCTTTAGACGCGTTCAGTCCTTTCCACCACAGGTGGAAAGTCCGCCACGTAGTGGGTACACACTTGGCGGACAAGGAAAGCTTCGCTTCCCTTGGACTAGAAGACGCGTTCAGTCCAGGGGGCATGGAGTGCCCCCTGTCCCCTAATCCTCGTTACGTCTCTTTACAGGAAATACCGTGAACGTTATCAACAGGATAAGAAACAAAGATACAAAGTACAACAGAGATACACATGTGTCATGCTTCGCGATAAACTTGGACCAAATTGCCACCCCAAGGGCACCTGATGCAGCGGGAACTGCAGGAGGATAATGCATTTTATGATTACTTATATTTTTTTCCATACATACTAATAAATGAAGGCTGCTAAGATTGTGATGAACATTGTGATTATCGGTCTCCTCCTGATCATCCTGCGTCAGGTGCTGGGTCGTGGCATCAGCGGGTACGGTGCTGATCTCACGACAACCCCAGGCGCGGGTATGTCCGCTGGTCCATCCAGCATTTTCGGTCTGAAGCATGACATCAGCTGCACAGCCAGCGGCTTCAACCCCAACTCTGCCTATTACTCCAAGTCTCTGACCCCAGGTGGCTGGTGCAAGGACATGGACTTTGTGCGTAACCAGGAGCGTGATTTCACAATCACCGGTGGCATCGGCGGCTCTCTGTTGAGCAAGTAGAGTCCTATGGACTTGTCCTTTACAACATGTCCTTTGTCAGGAAGTAGACGAGAACGAGGAGCGCAAAGATGACGTGAGCAATGCCGAAGAACAGACGGTTTCCCTTCGCCTCGACAGTGTTTTTTGATTTGGAATCCATGTAGTCATAAATCATAGCTGAACCACTGCCCAATGCGGCAATAAAAAGAGCCCCCAGAGCCATATAAGTAGGTGTTTTTACCTGGTACAGGAAAAAGCCAGCCAGAAGCGTCATCGTGATCGTCATCCACGTTGCCACCTGACCAGCACCGGACTCTATGTTGTCTTTACGACCCACCTGTTCGTTCACCTGAATCAGCTGACGGATGCCCTGGACACCCAGGAATGTCAACAGTAAAATCTTCGCGATGTTGGCAGAACTCTTGTTGAACGAGTTGTTCATGGTGTTCCCAGGGTAGTAACTCATTTATAAAGAGGTGACATTATTTTTACAGAGGGATGAACTTTGCTGAACTCGACGAAGAAGATGATAACGGTGCCAAGGTCCTGATGATGGACACCTACGACCGTCTCCTTCGTCTGAGAAACATCCTCGAATTCGAGGAGAATGATAAACCCATTCCGAAGCATGAAATGTTCGGCATAATGGAGAACCTCAAGAAGGAGTATCTCGATGTCGTCCCCGAGGTTCTCATTGGGTACATGGACCTTCATGCGAAGAAGGAAAAGGCGAGTCACATACTGAGCGTCATGGACAAGCTCGGAAACAAGGATGTCAAGTACGTCGAGATTCTGAGTCAGCTCATCGAACAGTTTGACAAGGATGAGGGAATCAGTGTATTAGCTGAAGAACTCAAAGAAAAGACGACGAAAATGATCTCGATGCGAAACGTCTTTTCGTTGTGCAAGGATGCTGACGTCATGTCGAATTATATGTGTTTCGTATGTCTCGAACGTCCGGTGACTGAGTTTATCGATCCATGTGGACACGTCATCTGTGAACAGTGTTCGAAGCGAAGTGCGCTCCATGTGTGCCCTTTTTGCAGGGGATCGGTTCGTCAATTCAAGAAGATGTTTTTGGGGTAGTCAGGTGTCCAAAGGACACCGCCGCGTAGCGAAAGAGCCCGTCGGACTTGTCCTAAATCAGCGAAAGGTCCGTTCAGGTGTCCAAAGGACACCGCCGCGCAGCGGCAGCGAAAGAGCCGTGCTTCGCACGCCTCAACGGAAAGTCCGAACATCCTTGGGCGCATCCTTCCAAAAAGTGACAGAATCCGTCTCGTACAACTCAAACAGACGGGTATTGTCCTCCTGACGAAGAACAATTGGCTCTTTGCCATTGGCATCCTTCAGACCCGGTGGAAATTCATCCGACAGGAACGTCTTGATTGACGCCAGATCGGGGTTGTACAAGCACGCCAACTCGTAACCGATGTCGAGGTCAAGACCCTCGTCATCCGTACGAACCCAGTAGTGCTCACAGATTTCTCCTGATGAAATGCAGTACCCGTGGATGATAGTCGACTTGACCCCCTTCTCAGCCAGAAGTTTCTTTAGAACGGCACAGTGGTGCACGACGGAACCAGCAATCTTATGCAGCTTCATACGCATGGCGGTTCGTTTCACATCCATTATACTACGTACATGAGTTGTTTTTAAAGTCCAACGGGCGCAAGCGCACGGGACTTCCCACCTTCGGTGCGAAGGGACTAAAACTAAAATGTCCTTGTAGGGTATACGATGGAGGATCCGATTCTTACACCAAGTCTCGCACGATTCACGACATTCCCGGTACGTTACTCGGATCTGTGGGACTTGTACAAGAAGGCGGTGGGGTCGTTCTGGACGGTCGAAGAAATTGACCTCGGTGGGGACCTCAAGGATTGGGACAAACTCAGCTCGGACGAGCAACACTTCATCAAGATGGTTCTGGCGTTTTTTGCAGCCAGCGATGGAATCGTGATGGAGAATATTGACATGAATTTTTCAAAGGATGTCCAGATCCCAGAGGCGCGTTCATTCTACGCATACCAGGGGTTCAACGAAAGCATCCACAGTGAGACGTACTCGCTCATGATTGACAAGTTGGTCCGGGATCCTGAAGAAAAGGCCAATCTGTTTCGCGCAATAGAGACATCGCCAGCTGTGAAACAAAAAGCAGAATGGGCAATGGAATGGATGCGTCCGGAATCGCCCTTTTCACAGCGACTGGTTGCCTTCGCGTGCGTGGAAGGCATATTCTTCTCGGGCTCGTTCTGTGCCATCTTTTGGCTCAAGAAACGTGGTCTCATGCCTGGTCTCTCTTTCAGCAACGAGCTGATTTCTCGGGACGAGGGACTCCATCAGGAGTTTGCGGTGACGCTCTACTCACACCTGATGGAAAAGTGCCCTTCCAAGGATATTCACAAAATTGTTCAGTGGGCGTGTGAGGTTGAGAGCGAGTTCATCACACAGGCACTACCCTGTAAACTCATCGGCATGGATGCTGCTGAAATGACGCAGTACATCCAGTTTGTAGCGGATCGCCTCATGATGCAATTCGGAGAGAAGCCAATCTACGGAGTGACAAACCCGTTTGATTGGATGGAGACCATTTCCCTCGAGGGGAAGACCAACTTTTTCGAGAAGCGCGTCGGTGACTACTCAAAGCACATGATTGCCGAGGGTGACGGTATCCGGTTCGACGAGGAGTTCTAAAAAGTCCAAGGGGTCGCGCAGCGAGCCCTTGTCCACCGTTGCGCCCATCGGACTTGTCAACTCTGACCCACGTTGATACGTGATGTTCATAGACTTCCAGAATTCTATGATTCGAACAAGTGTCTCGTCACGGGGTATGTCAAACCAGATGGACTCAGCCCTACCGAAACACACGACGATCAACGGTTTTTTGTACAGGGCTGGAACGTTTCTGTACTTGACTGGAACTCCAAGGATCTTTTCACCCGCCGTCCCTTCTGTGAACCAACTTTGTGTCTTGACTTCGATGATAAAGTCTTTCGTTTCCCAGTCTGGTTTGAACCCACCGAGTTTTATGGGTTTCCATCCGTCGGGGTACACCTCACGGATGAGTTGTTCACCGAGCACGCCTGACCACGCTTTGGCTTTTGATTTTTTTGGGCGGTACGCTTCAACGAGCGCACGACCCCAATCATTTTCTTGACTTTTGGACATTTTCACGGTGCCCAAAAGCCAAGAATGGACCGATTGGTTACTAAGCATTTCATGAAAGACAGTTCGACTCTTTAACAC
>Ga0209353_10002410_pt1 | contig 10195 bp, 8 predicted proteins | sample LauGreSpBDMM15SD_2_FD_187561 | JGI IMG/M metagenome (GOLD analysis project Ga0209353, IMG submission 187561) | Freshwater lake microbial communities from Lake Michigan, USA - Sp13.BD.MM15.SD (SPAdes) (version 2) | ecosystem: Environmental > Aquatic > Freshwater > Lake | place: Lake Michigan, USA...
CACACAAAAGAAAAGTTTACAGAAGACCAGGTCCACGACCTGCTGATCTGTAGTGACCCAGTGGAAGGATATTTACATTTTGTTAAACGTTTCTTTCACATACAACATCCAGTTAAAGGTAAAATTAAATTTGAGCCTTATGAATATCAGGTAGGACTATTACATTCCTACAATGATCATCGATTCAATGTTAATATGATGCCACGACAAAGCGGTAAGACGACTTGCGCCGCAGGATACTTGTTGTGGTATGCAATGTTTCACCCGGATCAAACTATTCTAGTTGCCGCACACAAATATACAGGCGCACAAGAAATTATGCAACGTATCCGGTACGGATACGAATTATGCCCTGATCATATACGTTGCGGCGTTGTTAGTTACAATAAAGGGTCTATTGAATTTGATAACGGTTCACGTATTGTGAGTCAAACAACCACAGGTACAACAGGTCGTGGTATGTCTATATCATTGCTATACTGCGACGAGTTTGCGTTTGTGCAACCTAACATTGCTGAAGAGTTTTGGACATCTATTTCGCCAACACTGGCAACTGGTGGTAAGGCAATCATTACTTCGACTCCTAATAACGATGAAGATACATTTGCCACTATCTGGAAAGAAAGCCAGCATATGTTTGACGAGTTTGGTAATGAAAATGCAGAAAAGATTGGAATAAACGGGTTTTACGGTTATCGATCAGAATGGCACGAGCACCCAGACCGTGACGAAGCATGGAAGTCGGCAGAAATGGGACGGATTGGAGAAGAGCGTTTCCGTCGAGAATACGGCTGCGAATTCCTAGTATTTGATGAAACATTAGTTAACAGTATTAAGTTATCTGAGCTGTTGGGTAAAGAACCGATCGAACGAATGGGACAAGTACGTTGGTTCAAAAAACCCACCAGTAGTAATCTATACCTTGTATCACTAGATCCAAGTTTAGGTACAGGAGGCGACTATTCAGCAATTGAAGTATTTGAATTACCAAGTATGATACAGTGTGCAGAATGGCAGCATAATATTACTCCAATCCAAGGACAAATTAAAATCTTAAGAGATATATTAAATCATATTCAGCAAGAGATTGGCGTTGAAAATTCTAACAACATCTACTGGAGCGTTGAAAACAACACAGTTGGGGAAGCAGGTCTTGTAGTTATTAAAGATATGGGCGAAGAAACGTTCCCAGGATTATTCGTCAGTGAGCCTGTGAGAAAAGGGCATGTTCGTAAGTTCCGTAAAGGGTTTAATACAACTTACGGTACTAAAATTTCTGCGTGTGCTAGACTTAAATTCTTAATTGAGTCAGACCGTATAATAATAAACAGTCGCCCGCTAATTAGCGAACTAAAGACGTTTATTGCAACGGGCACCACTTTTAAAGCAAAATCTGGTCAAACTGACGACCTTGTTTCGTCTCTGTTGTTACTAATACGTATGAGTGTTATCCTAGCAGATTGGGATCCCCGTGTAACAGAAGTATTGAGCAGTAAAGACTTCTACGAGGAAGATATAGAACTTCCGTTACCTATATTTGTTTCCTCTAATCTTTGATAAATATCATATGGACGCTAATTTCGACATCATTGCTAAAGAACTTTACGGAAAAATACAAACCCGTTTCCCATCAATTAAAATTGGTGATGAAAACGGAGCAGTTTTAAGTAAAAAAGAAGATATCCCCCAGGCACGGTTTTTTGAATTTAAATATTCTGAAGGGGGCAACCCTTTAGCAACAATTACTATGACGTTGGATAATGAAGAAGGCCTAGTTATTAAGATCATGGGGGATTTTACTCCAGACGGTCAACCTAGTAACGGCCACAGGAAAGCCTATAAGTGGGTGAGATCTTTCAGAGATTTTGCAAGATCTAACACTATGAAGTTTGATGTGCAAACTAGCGGACAATCGAATTTAGACAAAAGAGACTATGATTTCTTAGCAAAAAGACCCGAAGAAACCGGAGAAGGAAATATGATGGAAAGTAAACTGTTTGGTACTTCAAAGGTTAGTTACCAAGATTTAGGAGAGGCACGTTTAATTATTAGACATTCACAGCCTGTTAATCCTGAGCTAGCCGCTGGACGTACACTACACATTGAAAGCATTTATATTGAAAGTGCTCTAGGAGAAAGATTCCTTTATCCTACTAAACATTTAAATGGTGCTCGTGCATTAGCAGAACACATTAAGAATGGCGGAACACCTTATGATTCTATTGGTAAACATGTTATTGGCCTAAGCGAAGAATTAGCTAGTCTAAGAAGATTTAAAGGTTATGTTAACCGTCAAGACCAACTGTCAGAGACTATGGGGCACCTTACTGATCGCGTTGTTGAACGTATTGATCAAATTAAAGAAACAATTCACAAGTTACAGCGTCCAGCATACTATAAACAATTTATTGAAAGTTTTGAAGAGCAAGAAGAAAAGATTATTCCTGAAGATGTAATTAACGATCTAGTTGATCGGTTAACAATTAGAACATTTAACGAAGAATTAAAAACAGTATTTCCATATATCTTTAAATTAACTGATGGATTAGAATTGCCAATTAAGGAATTATCTGCAGACGATTTATTAACTGATGCATATAATCCAAATTCAGTAGATGCACAGCATCGTAGAGAAATGCAGGCTAATCATGAAGCTAACATTAGAAAGAAAGCCGAGACCGGTGACCCAGACGCAGTAAAACGTTTAGAGCTAATGCTCAAACATAAAGAACGTAGACGCAATGACTATGACGCTCGTATGGAACGTGAAAGTTATAGTGCAGAAGAAATTGCACTAGAAGAATTTATGGATGCTATTGTTAACGAAGAAGAAGACACCCCTAACAAATTGTTTAGTGACGATGAACAAGTTCAAAAACAAGCTATTAAAGATTTAAATGATATTTTTTCTAAAGGTGAGTTAATGGCTGGCGGGGAAGGTATTAATGTAATAAGCACAGTAAAAGGATTAATTGATGATCCTGACTTTATTGATGAATTGAAACAGATTGATAGTGAGTTAGATGCAAGGCCGGTTATTCAAGCATTGTTAATTAATTACGATGAAAACAACGGTACCACTATAGCTCAACAACTTGATTTTAACGGTGATGCAGACTCAAATCAAAATGCAGAACCAGTTGAGCCACCTGCACCAGCAGAAGCGCCACCTGTAGCCGCACCTGCGCCAGCAGAAGCACCTGCGGCAGCACCTGCACAACCAGCACCAGTAGCAGAAGGTGATGATAATAGTCCACCTTGGGATACTGATGATGATGCTCCTAAGTTTAAGAAGCCTTCTGGCAATCCGCGCGATCGAGTACAAGCATTAAGAAATCGCGGCATACAGGCGGCTATTGCCCGTGCCAAAGAAGCTGGCGCAAAGTTAGATACTAGATTGAATATTGGCGGCCGCCAAATGACACTGCACGATGCTATTGAAGAATGTGGCATGACTCCAATGGAGTGTGGTTTTGATTCAAACGGTTCAGACTTTGCGGCTATGAAAGAATTCATGAGCGGATTTGTCAATAGAGAAGAACGTAACATTACAATTGGCAATCAAAAAATGAAAGATAAGCTGAAGAAGCAGTTTCCTGGTGCCGATACTAGAGATTTAGAACAAATTTATGCGTTAGTTGACAAGATTGACCCTCCGTCAGAACTAAGACAACAAAACGATATTATTAGATTATCAGGCGTAAGAAGCCAAGAAGTTGACGAAATGTCTTCAGACATGGACATTGATGCAATGTTTAATGATCTAATGAAGCAGTCTGGAGCAACTACTACTAGCACATCATCTGGAACAATAAACGGTCAGCCTGCAAGCTATGGCGATGCTATGTCCAAGGCAAACGGAATGAAAATGCGATTACCAAAATTTGGTGATGGCGACGAGGGCGATGAAGTACTAGATTTTAGTAATCCTGACGCGATAGGGCAGACATTACAGAAAAAAGTTGGCGGCATGATGAAGGGTGTTCAGGGTCAAGTACCTAATCAAAATATCCAATTTCCAGGTGGCCAAATGAATCCTGCAGACATGATGAAACAAATCATGGGCAAAATAAATTTTGGAAAATGATATGAAGACTATTAGAGACTATATTAACATTGTTAACGAGAAGGTTACATTACCAGCAGACGGCTCTGCTCCTCAAACACAAACAGTTACTACGCCATCAGGTGCAACTACTACAACTAATGCACCGGCTAATGCTGTTCAAACAGGAAGTGGTGGTGTTTTAAAAACAGGTAGTGGTGCCGCAGTTACTAGCGGAACTCCTGCACCTGCACCAGATGCAGTTGCCGCAGCCAAAGCTAAACTAACTCCTAGTCAGTTAAAATGGCTCGGTGGCGCTGATGCAACTGATCCTAACATTATGGCACGTATGCCTAAACCTCAACCAGGAGAGAAAGTTCCAGGCGCGGCACCTGCCCAATCAGGAAGTCCTGCACCAGCGGCCGCTCCGGCTGGTACGCCTCCTGGTTCTGTAGACGACGAAGGTAACCTGATGCCAGGCTTTACTACCGACGAAAATGGGAATGTTGTTAGTGCAGGCGATCCAAATTTTGTCGAACCTGCAACACAACAGTTAGCACAACAAGGCCGCCAAGCTGCCAAAGAAAAAGAATATGCTGCCAACGCAGACGCTGAAGATCAAGCATTGGGTCAAGCAATGGCAGCTAACGCCTCCGGTGGTCCAAGTAGTGTTAATGCACAAGGTCAAAACGTTACAATGCCAAATGGAATAAATCCTGAAACTGGAACGCCAACAACGGTAGCAACTGCACCGGCAGCACCAGCTCAATCAGGACAACCTGCTAATAGAGACAGTATGCCGTTTGGTCAAGCATTTGCAGACGCTAGGGCCAAGGGTGAAACACAATTTACTTGGAAGGGAAAACCTTACGCAGTTAAATTGGCGCCACCGGGACAAGCACCTGCAAAGGCAGCGGCCCCTGCAAAGGCAGTTCCGCCGGCTCAATCAGGAACCGCGGCGACTCCACAAGTTGGCAAGCCAGCTGGTATGGGTAAACCTGGACCAACTGTAGCTGCCGCACAAGGCGTTGATCCAAATAATCCGCTCAATCAACCTAAAAAAGAAAGCAGAGAACCAACTGACTCACACTTTGTTGAAGAACTAAATCTTATGAGAGCAATTGCCGGATTACCAGTAAAAAACAAATGGTGAAATAACTCACATTTATAGCAAGATTTCTCTTGCTATTATAAATAAAAGCGTATACAATAACATGTATGCGCTTTTCTTTTAAGTAGATCTTAAAGGAAACAAGGCAAACAAAGGCATATTAAAAGGAGAAATTATTATGGCATCTTTGGCTGAAATTAGAGCAAAACTAAAGGCATCTGAACAAAGTGGTTCAGGCGAGAGAACAGGCGGTGGAGACAACTCCATTTATCCGTTTTGGAATCTCAAAGAAGGACAAGAAGCATCAATCCGCTTCCTTCCAGATGGTAATCAAGATAACACGTTTTTCTGGGTTGAACGTGCAATGATCAAACTACCTTTCGCAGGTGTTAAAGGTCAAACAGAATCAAAACAAGTAATTGTACAAGTACCATGCGTTGAAATGTATGGCGATACTTGCCCAATCCTTTCAGAAGTACGAGCATGGTTCAAAGACAAGAGTCTAGAAGAAATGGGTCGTAAGTACTGGAAGAAACGCAGTTACATTTTCCAAGGTTTCGTTGTTGAAGACGGACTGAAAGAAGAACAAAAACCAGAGAATCCAATTCGTCGATTCATTATCGGCCCACAAATCTTTACAAGCATTCGTGCCGCTTTGGTTGATCCAGAGTTGGAAGACTTGCCAACAGATTATGTGCATGGTATTGACTATCGCATGAAAAAAGGTAGCAAAGGCGGATATGCTGACTATTCAACTTCAAGTTGGGCACGTCGTGAGCGTCCGCTAAGTGAAGATGAGCAAGCGGCTATTAAACAACATGGTTTGTTTAATCTTAACGATTATCTTCCTAAGAAGCCAACTGAAATTGAACTCAAAGTCATGAAAGAAATGTTTGAAGCGTCAGTAGACGGTGAAGCATATGACATGGATCGTTGGGGTCAATACTTCAAGCCAGCTGGTATGAGCCAGAATACAGGCGATCCACAAAAAACAGCATCTACTCCTAAAGCATCTGTTCCTGCAGATGATTATGATAATGAACCTGCCGCTAAGGCAGCTGATGTACCTGCCGCTAAGGCAGCTGATGCATCTAGTGCTACCAGCGATAGTCGTGCCCAAGACATCTTGGCAATGATTCGCAATCGTCAGAAGTAAAATAAGGCTTGGGCCTCTGCAACCTAGTTGTACGCCCAGGTTCTCACACCTAACAGGAGAAAGAATATGTCAAAAAAATTAGGAAAACTAGCAAAAGTAAATGAGTCAATTACAATCAATCGCTATGATAACGGATGGATGGTTGAAGTAGGTGGCCGAGATGAAGAAAGTGAATGGAAGAATTGTAAAATTGTATGTAACACAGAAGAAGAAGTTCTTACTGTAGTTAAAGAATACAACGGAATGACACTGGATAATTAATATGGCGAATAAAGCGTTTGATTTATCAAAATTTCGTAAGACGTTAACTAAGTCTATTGATGGTTTAGGAATTGGATTTAACGATCCAACAGATTGGGTTAGTACAGGTAATTTTGCGCTTAACTATCTAATCTCAGGTGACTTTAACAAAGGTATTCCTTTGGGCAAAGTTACTGTATTTGCAGGCGAATCCGGTGCTGGTAAGAGTTATATTTGTTCTGGAAACATTGTTAAGAATGCACAAGAGCAAGGCATTTATGTTATTCTTATCGACAGTGAAAATGCTCTAGATGAAAAATGGTTACACGCACTAGGTGTAGACACTAGTGAAGATAAACTTCTCAAATTGAACATGGCTATGATTGATGACGTGGCAAAAACAATCCACGAATTCATGAATGAATATAAAGCTATGGATCAACGCCCTAAGGTTTTATTTGTCATAGACTCATTGGGTATGTTGCTTACCCCTACTGATATCAATCAGTTTGAAGCGGGAGATCTAAAGGGCGACATGGGTCGTAAACCTAAAGCACTCACGGCATTGGTTCGTAACTGTGTTAATATGTTTGGTAACTATAATGTAGGTATGGTTTGTACAAATCACACATACGCTAGCCAAGACATGTTTGATCCTGATGACAAAATTTCAGGTGGCCAAGGCTTCGTTTACGCAAGTTCTATCGTAGTTGCTATGAAGAAATTGAAGTTGAAAGAAGACGAGGATGGTAATAAGGTTACAGAAGTTAACGGTATCCGTGCCGCTTGCAAAATTATGAAAACCCGTTACTCTAAGCCGTTTGAAACATTACAAGTTAAAATTCCGTATGCCACAGGCATGAATCCATACAGCGGTCTTGTTGACTTGTGTGAAAAAGCTGGCTTGCTCAAGCAAGAAGGTAATAGACTCAAATGGATTGATCCAGAAACAGGTGAGGAATTCAAATTCTACCGAAAAGAATGGAAAGATGATAAATTAGATATGTTAATGAGTAAATTTCATATCAAATCTTTAACAACAGAACCCATTCCTGAGGAGATAGACGAGAATGTTGAATGAAACACAAATTGGTGATATTTGGTTAAACTTTGTTGAGTACCTAGATAAAAAACAATTAGAAAACGTAGCAGAAAGATATATTGATTTGCTAGCTGACTTTGGGGTCAGTGATAAAGTATTCAAAGGTGCCGTTGGCATTGATGATACACTTGATCAAGCCATTGGTTTTTATCTTGATGACGAAGACGAAGACGACGATTATAAAGAAATGGAGTTCTAATGGGGTGGTATACTGAGATAGCTAAAGATATTTCAAATATTCCGCAGGCAGTAGATTATTTTGAAGTCGAATTAACGGCGGCAAAAGGCGAATGTCGTGTACAGGGTAATATTGAAAGAGCTTCTGCAAATATGCCCGGAATTGTTGAGCAGAGATTCTCTCAACTACAAGAAATCGAAGCTATCTTAGAATACCTTAACATAGAATTAAGAAGACTGCGTAGTCAACACTTTCGAAAATATTTAGAAAATTATCAACGAGCCTTAACCAGCAGAGATGTTGAAAAATATGTTGACGGTGAAGACGACGTAGTTGACTTTGAGAAAATAATCAATGAATTTGCGCTCTTAAGGAATAAGTGGTTAGGTATTACTAAAGCACTTGATCAAAAGCAGTGGCAACTGACAAATATTATAAAACTTAGAGTTGCTGGCATGGAAGATGCTACTTTATAATTAGAGCAATTTGCTCAAAATCTTGAACATAGGCCTTAAATAATTAAAAGGCCTATTTTCTTTTAAAGTGTTGACCTTTGTGACAATTTAGTTTATAATAACAGTATGAACATTGACCATCTATTACTTGAAATTGAAAAACGTGGGTTTGACAATCTTCCAAACGTGATTCCAACTCGAGATTTAAAAATTTTAAAAAGTTTATCTATCTCAGTAATCAATCCACTATTCATTACTAAAAATCAAGCTAGACTATTAGTAAAAGTCCTCACCGAAAATAAGGAAAATTTAGTTACTGTGTCAGACTTTATTGAAAGCGCATTAGCAGATCCACACTGGTCAAAACCCTTTAGACCAGTTGACCAGATAAAACGAATTTTCATCAATAAATTAAAAGACAACAGCCAGTCATTAGCTGTTGAATTTTCATTCAACACGAATTTTAGGAAAATTCTCCAAACTTTGGCCAAAGTTGCCGATGGCAATATGATCTTTCCTACTACCAAGGTCACCCTTCTTGATCTCACTGAACGAAATATTGTACTTGTTGTTGAAAACTTTAAAAGGCATAAGTTTGAAATAAGTGATGAAGTGCTTGATTTTTATAACACCATAAAATCTTGGAATTTTCATGAAATTTCTGAAAAATTTCACCTAACTCAACTTAACGGTTCTAACGCACACCTTGCTCTACTTGCAGACATAGGCGAAGACGGACTGACCAACGAAGACATAGTCCAAGACCGACAAATAAAATTTCAGTATCGAGGTAACTTTTTAGAAAAAACTGAAAATTCCGTAAAAAATACCATAATTTCTCGATCTAGCACAAAAGTATGGATAAGCCCTAAAGAGGCTGAATTGCACGAGGTGCTGACTACATTACTAGAACTTAAAAGATTTCCAATCCTATTAACCTGGGAACATAATGTAGAAAAATCAGCACTAGAAATATTAAACACCGTTAATGAAGGTCTTAAAAAATGTGAAATTTCTAGTAGTGTAGGGGTTTACTTTAGATTAGACAATTCAGAGATTGGAAAAGAATTCAATAGACTAATTGCAGAAAACAAGTATAATACAGTACTAGACAGCAACACAATGGTGGCATGTGTGCCTAATGGAAAAATACCTAAATTTTTTATAAAAAGCAATTGGACACCAAAAGCAGTAGTGTCAATAGGTACTTCATTAAGATACAGTAAAACTGCGGTGTATGCCAACTGCTGTGACTTGATTATAACTTATCATCACTCACCGACACTGATGGAAAATATTAAAACCTTATGAGCGTACGATTAGTAATACAAGACGAAGTTAATATAAAATTTGAAAATCTTCCTTTAGATGCAAGGAAGAAGTTGTCGAATACGTTCAAGTACGAAATCCCTTATGCAAGATATCATCCGGCATATAAATTAGGTCGATGGGACGGGATGGTTAGTTTATTTGGTCTGGGTGGTACAGGCTATCTCAGTCAACTAGAACAAATTTTAGAAATACTGCATAGTCTAAAAGTAACAATAGACGATATAGATGATCGACGCACTAGCGTACAGTTTAGTTTTGATCCAGTAACAGAAACATACTGGGCTGACCAAGGTAAAGTATGGCCGGTTGGTCATCAACAGGCCGGCCAACCTATAATGTTAAGAGACTATCAAGTTTTTGCTATTAATAACTTTTTAACAAATACACAATCATTGCAAGAAATTGCCACTGGCGCTGGCAAAACTATTACCACTGCAACACTAAGTCAATTAGCAGAAAAATTTGGCAGGACTATTACTATTGTACCTAACAAAAGTCTTGTAGAACAAACTGAAGAAGACTTTATCAACGTTGGGTTAGACGTGGGTGTTTATTATGGAGATCGTAAGGATCTCA
>Ga0209353_10002413_pt1 | contig 10190 bp, 15 predicted proteins | sample LauGreSpBDMM15SD_2_FD_187561 | JGI IMG/M metagenome (GOLD analysis project Ga0209353, IMG submission 187561) | Freshwater lake microbial communities from Lake Michigan, USA - Sp13.BD.MM15.SD (SPAdes) (version 2) | ecosystem: Environmental > Aquatic > Freshwater > Lake | place: Lake Michigan...
TATATAAATAAATAATATGAACGACTCAAAAATAAATCACATTCAAAATGTTATACATAAAAAGAAAGAGTTACTAACAAAAAAAATGGAAGAACTGAAACACTCTAAAAAAGAAAATCCCCATTTAGCACCTATTTATGAAGAATTCAGAGAAGCTATAAATAAAACGCAAAAAGATACGGTTTCTGCATTCAAAAAGTTGCATGATTATTTATCTAAATTGGAAGTTCAAAAAAACGAAGAAAAAGAAAAAGACCAAGACTTGCACGAAATTAAAAAAGAATTAAAAAAGTGTAGCAATATATAATGAAAACTCGTAGTTTAAAACACATTAATACAAAAAGTAGGAAAAATTATATAACTAAACATAGATATAAATATGACGGGGAACATGCAATGTATGATGGAGAATTGTTACACGATAAACCAAACGGTAAAGGAATAATGACATTTGATAATGGAGATAGATATAAAGGAAATTTAAAAAATGCACGTAGAAATGGAGATGGAACATATATATACGCAAATGGAGACAGATACAATGGAAACTGGAAAAATGGATATAAAAATGGTCTAGGAACATATATATACGCAAATGGAGATAGATATAAAGGAAACTGGAAAAATGGAATAAAAAATGGTCTAGGAACATATATATACACAAATGGAGACAGATGTGAAGGAAACTGGAAAAATGATAATATAAAGGAATGTTATAATAAAAAATAAACAAAATGATATCCTTTTTTTTACATTTGTAATATATATGAAGTTCCCCAAGATGACGATGAAAATGAATCCACTTGGATTCTTTGCCGATTTAATGACCAGCAAATACTTTCTTTTATTTGTTGCCTTGATTTCTGCCATAAACATTATTGGCTATATGTCGATGGGATACATTGATGCCGTGATGTTGTTTGCAATGGTCGCTTATTTAACCTTTGTTTTTAGCAAAAATATGACAGTTGTTTTGTTAGTTGCAGTGATTGTAGTCAATTTGTATATGCACACAATGATGGCAAAAGAAGGGGTTGACAGTAAAAGAGGAGGCACAACTGGAGCTCCAAACCAAGCTGGTAGTGAGGTTGGAAACTTAGAAGCACTAACAAACAGAGAGACATTAATAACTAAAGATGATGCCATGCCAGATGATGATAAAATTGAGATGGAAGAGCCAGACGTTGAAACGACCGAAGAAACTATTGAAGAAGAAGAGGAAGAAGAAGAACCCGTAGTTAAAGAAGGAATTTCGACAAAAACAGAAAAAAGTGGTCGAAGTGGTTTCGAAAATAAAGTAAATCCGAGCCGCATTGATTATGGAACCACTTTATCTGATGCTTATAAGAATTTAGAAACAATGTTAGGTCAAGGTGGATTGAAAAATCTAACATCTGATACCAAACAACTAATGAAACAACAATCTGAATTGTTCACTTCAATGGAAAATATTGCTCCTTTGTTAGCGGATGCGCAAAAAATGATGCAAAAAATGAATATAGGCGGGGCAAATGATGTTGTTAACAAAGAAGGGTTTTGGGGTAGTAGAGTAGGTGGAATTGCGGATTTTGCCGAAGTACTTTAAATTAAATGTCTCCTCATTATATGAAAAAATGTCCGCCTGGCGTGCTATGTGTTGAAAACGTAACCCTTTTTATTTTACTTGCGATTGCGGGAATTATTGGATATTTAGCATATTGCCATCATACAAGAAATATGTCATCTAACAAAAATGCAACCAATACCACTACTAATATAACTATCCCCCAACAAACCACCCAATTTAGAGAAGACATTTTATTAAATCCCTATACACCTCCTTATAGAAACGATGGTTACGGTATGATTCGAAACCAGATGGTTGCTACTAATGTAGGCGCCGTAGATGTTACATACCGACAAATCGGTATTTTAACTCCTACCCAGAAGTCGTCTCTCGCAGATACACAAACAAATCAGATTCTACCATTAATGGGTCGACCCCTTTTTACTAATCGCGATAAATGGCAATTTTATACCATGACAAAACATAACATCAAATTACCCATTACGAATAAAGGTAAGAGTGGTTCTAATGAATACGGGTGTGACAACATTTACAATGGAGATATCATTTATGTGGAAGGATACGCCATGGGATTTAAGGCAACTGTGTATGAAAACGACACAATGCGATATTTACCCGTATAAAACTTTATAACTAAATAAAATAAATATGTAGTTATAATAATGACCACCGGCCAATGTAATGCACCTATTAATATTGATACTTCGTCTGTTACTATTAAACCGAGTTCAGACAAATTAATGTTTAATTATTATATTGGAAACTGCACTGCCACAAGAAAGTCAAATTACATTTCCATTCAATACGACATTGCGGATTTACCAAATAATGTAAAATACAAGAATGCCAATTATGTATTGAAAGGATGTAGATTATATAAAAAATCGATTCATAAAATTAATGGGAAGAATTCCGTTGCAGAACTTGTATTGTGGCATCAACATTCGTCTAGCAATGCTGATTTGTTAGTATGTATTCCAGTTAAAATTAGTTTAGATAAAACAAGTTTTGGAACACTCATTCCAAGTGAAACTAGTAGCAAATCAATTGTTCAAAATTTTGATTCATTAAAACAATTCATTCCTTCCGGCGATTTTTACTCTTATTCTGCATCCAATTTTACAAACTGTAATAGTTCAGTGGTGTTTGAATATATTGTATTTCCTTCTTCCACTGTAGTTATTAGCCAAACAGAATTAAATAACATTCCCAATAATTCATATTCAGTAAGCACTACTCCAGCCGCGTCTATTTATAAACATACACCTCAAATTGCGGGTGGGTCTATTATTAGTTTTAGCGATGATAGTGTATTTATCGATTGTCAACCGATTGATGCACCCGAATACAGTGGAACAGATTCTTCTGCGGTTAAACAACAATCTGCATCTGGCATTAACTTTTCTAGATTAAGACACAATAGTTTTGTTCAAATGTTGTTAGTCTTTGTTGTATTCATGATTGTGATGGTTATTTTTTTCTATTCGTATGAATTCACAACGGGAATGTTTCGTGAACTAACAAAATCAATTGGAAAAGTAGAGAAGGGATTGTAGTTTAAAGCATCTCTGCATCATGTGTATTATCGAGAACTGGACTAAAATCGCCATTGCTTGACATCAAGTCTGGATTCACAGTGGGCGCCATTGTACGGATAACTTCTTGTTCTAAAGTATCATTGGGTTTATTATAATCTTTTTCACTAGATACCCATTTCTTTTCCTCTGATGGCGCATACATTCCCATGGCAAATGTTCCAGTCTTTCTAATAATTTGATAAGCAACTAACAAACCAACTACACCTAACACGGGACTATACGCAAATAAAGAAATGGCGACTATAATAACAGCAACAATTCCCATGTTTGTATCAATGTATTGGTTCAGTGGTTGGGGAATTGGTTTTCCAATCACCAAAAAGATAACGAGGAGAGCAATTAAAATATTTTCACCGATGTTTTCTTTGCTAAACAATTGATTCATAATATATTATTAACTAATATTTTTATTTTCTTAGTTTGATTAAACACTTTCCTTTGTTAGTGTCTTCTTGTTGGTCTTCATCTGCATCTTCTTGGTCTACTTCTGGTTCTAGTCCAAATGAAACAATTTGGTATTTTTGTTTCCGATAAAAAGCCCGTCTTTTCAACCATTGACGTCTAAATGTTTCATGTGTATCAATAAAATCATAAATCACGGGTTTGGTAGTTGCATGTTTTGCTCTTAATATTCGACCCACCGATTGAACCACATCCGTTTTAGGAGTTATCAAAAATTCCGCATTTAATGTGGGAATGTCCAACCCTTCGCTTGCCATGGCAAAACTCGCTAATATGATTTGTTTTGTTTCAGCCAATTTAAGTTCTTGTTCTGACATTCCCCCCACATAATATCCAACAGACGCATAATTCTTGCAGATGAATTTGTTATATATATATTCAAGTACGTTCAAATTATGAGATAATACAATAGTATGAACCGTTTTCAAAGGTTTGACAAATGGATTTTCAATGTAATTTTGCTCAAAAGCTAACACTTTCTTACAATCTGGACACTTGGGTCTCTGTTTTCTTCCAGTTGCCGTTAAAATAACTTGTTCTGAAGCCCGATTCATGCATGGAAAACAATATTTGATTGTGTCGCAACATGTATTCCTAACAAGATAATTGTCTGACTTTGAACACATTCCACAATGAGGAATATTTGAATCCATTATCGCCTTATGCGCGGTACATTCAGCTTCCGACCCATTACGTATAAATGCATTTAAATGTGAAATAATAAATTCTGTTCGCCTTGAATATGCACACAATTTGGATATCATTGAACTAATTTGTGGCTGTCCTTTGAAATCTAATATAGTTTCATTAAATTCAGCATCATTTGTTTTATAATACACAGAACGAACTTCTACATCGGTTTGTGTTTTATTTTCCGCTTTGTGAATGACATTGCCTAAAAAGAGTTTAAACACTTTGGTAGTTCCATCTTTGCGTTCCATGGTTGCCGATAATCCTAACATATATTTAGTGACCACCTTGAAAAGGGCATTGGAAAATGTTTGACTCGATATATGATGAACCTCATCAATAATTGTTAGTCCAAATGATTCAAACAAATCGGTGGGATATTCTTTTCCAACTAAACTCTGCAACATGCACAATACAATGTCTTTGTCTTCAATGTCAATTGTCTGACCTTGTATCTTCCCTATTCTGGCTTCGGGTAAGAATTGCTGGATTCTTTCAATCCATTGATTCATCAGAAATTCTTTGTGAATAATTACAATGGCTTTCTTCTTTAATTGAGATAAAATGTAAAGAGAACCAGATGTTTTTCCCCACGCACATGGTAATTCCAATAAACCGCCACCAACTCCAGATGGTCGACTTTGCACATGATGAATATATTTATCCACAACGGGTTGCTGATAATCTCTTAATTGTCCCGCAAAAGATAAATTAATATTAGTTCCTTCACTAATCTTAATTTCAGTAGGCACTCCGAACATTTGAATGCCATAATAATGAGGAACATACAATTTATTTCCAGACTCGCGATATGCTGGAAAAGTGGCGGCTGAGCCGGGTGGTGCTCCTTGAATAAATGGCTTAATTGTTAGTTCATTTTTAATTTGTTGCTGTTCCAAGGGAGTCAAATTGGATTTGTAAATAGTGTACCCTTTTTGTCCTAAATAATTGGTATTGGTGGTCATATTTGTTAGTTGTTAGTATGTATGTAGTTAAATGTTTATATTGTTTATCTTCTTTTCTTTGAAGAAGACCCCTTAATCTTACGCATCATCTTAGAAAACATGCCAGAAGAAGAAGACAAGTATTTGCGAACACTCTTTTTGTAGTTCTTCTTTCCTCGCATGAATTTCTTGAATGTGCGTTTAGGTCTGAATCTTCCTCCAACATGATTAGAAGAAAACGTGTCTGGCATTTTATCACCACCTAATGGTGCGCCAATTAATGAAGACTCTCCTTGTGTCAATTCTGATGGATTCAAAGTATGCATTATATAATATACTAACAAAATAATTATTTCACAATATGTATTGGTGTCCATTTTTTAAATTTGTAATTATATTCGCATTTCATTCTCACTGGTTCTGACTTGACAATTAAATATTTATCATTTCGAGTATCTTCAAAATCATCCTCATCATCGCTCTCTTCTAACGCATCCAAATTCACATTTTCCTTAATGTTTCGAAAAATAGAATTCATCATCACGCTGACGGTATAACTTGGAATACATGCAACAGATGTTACACCATCTGGGGAAGTTAAATAATACACGTCTGGTTGAACATCCGCTACTACGGCGAAAGTAGTTCCCATCTTTTGGGGTTGGTTCAACAAATTATCATTCCTTGGCTTAATGTATTTCATGATGTAGACAGAATTAGACAGTCTTCCCTCTAAATACCGAAAATGAATAAACGATGATTTATAAGGTAAGGTAGAAACAGAATTCAGCAATGTGTAAAAATGTTCATCCATAGAAGGCAACCCAATTAAGATATCACCACTTTTCATTTCATTTCGTGTCAATACTTCTTTCAGCAATGTTAGTTTATTTAAATAATTAGTTCGGCATACATTCTTACCCTTAAAGTAAAGAACATCTTCCACAGAAAAACATTTTTGACCATTTTTTGCTCTGAAAAAAGTGCCATAAAAGATACTTCCATAACTCAGTTTTACACTAAACTCATTTGATATTTTTGTGATATTGGCAATTGTTCCATTGGCAATTTCTAACAACCAACATACATTTTCGTCTTCTTCAACTGTTGCCCATAAATATGACTTTGTTCCATCTGGAATAGCAAGAGCTATGTGCGCACCTTGTACTTTTTTATGAACGGTGGTTTCATAAGAAAGTTGGATTTGTTCAAACGGAAAGTTAGATAAAATTTGACGTTTGTCTTGCATTATATTTATTGATAGGAAATCTTTATATTTGTTTTACACATATGGACTATAAGTAGAATCTAAAGAATATATGTCCGAAGCAGAATCCGCTTGATTGGCATTCAATTGTTTCTTAAAAAAAGATTTTAAATCTTGTTTCATATTATTGTCTTTTATCGGCTCTAGCGGAGATGTTTGCTGTTGCTGCTGTTGTATTGTTCCTCCTTTGTTAGATAGTTGTGCATAAATATGCTTGTATTTCTCAGAAGGAGAATCGACTAAATCTTTTATTTTAGGAATGGTCAGTGTTGATTTTAAAAATCCAATTAAATGATGAACCAAGAAAATGAATAAAAAAGAACCAATTATTATTTGAAATGTCCATGCAATCATAAAATACAAAAACATTTGAATCCATCAAATAAAACACAGTTATAAACAATTTAAACCCAGATTATATAACTGAATAAAATGACGGTGACAACTCTTTTGATAATTGATAAATCGGGGACTCCTAAAGTCTTGTCTGTAAAAGACTTTAAAATAGAAGATTTGTATAAAAAGTGTGGATTTAAGAAGCCAGATGGACTCGAAAAGCGACATGTTTGGATAACTAAGTGTGATAAAACTAGTTATCGAATTTCTGTCTATGCCAAAGATGATGGTAAGGCGAATACTGAGAACAAATTTGAATTTCCTCCACCGATTGACAATTCTTTGTTCTTTGGGTCGTGTGCTGTGTTAGTGGAACATAAAAATTTGGCGGGAGAATATGTGCCGACTATTGTTACTATGGACATATGGGATAAACTATATGAAAAAATGTATGGTGGGTTTGAAAATTTAGGAGATACATGCAAAGCCGATGATGATGAATCCGATGAATTGGAAGCTATCCCAAAAAGTAAAAAAACAGCAACTGGATATTTGAAAGACGGATTTATTGTTGATAGCGACAATGAAGAAGGGGAAGATTATAGTGATGATGATTCAGATGAAGAAGAAAATGTGGAGGAAGATAATAATGCGGAAGAATTGTTAGAGTTGGAAGATGTGGGGTCGGAATTAAGCGAAGAGTCTTATACCTACTAGGGGGAGGTACTCCCCCTAAGACCCCCATTATTGCTCGAGTAACTTTTAAGATAACGTTATAAAAATTATGTATATTTTATAAATTTAATATTTATGAAATATATGGCAGAAACAAAAAAGTGCGACGAATTTAAATCAAACAATAAATTGGGTGAAGTTATCTCCAATGATTGGACAAAATATTGCGACGATGAACTGCAATCATACTACTATTATAATAATGCCACGGGTGAAGCAACGTGGATTGAACCTTCTAAAACTGAAACAAGCAATTTCGAAGAAAAAATTATTGAGCGAGTTAACAAATTAGAAAAAGGAGAAGAAACAGCTGGAGGAAAAAGAAAAAACACTAAAAAAAGAAAAGTAGGGGGGAAAAGTAAAAAAAGAAAAGTAGGGGGGAAAAGTAAAAAAAGAGGAAGTCGTAAAAGATAATATTATAGTTCTTATGGGGGTAAGGGGGAACAAAGTTCCCCCTCTAACACTTCCATCTAGCACCACAATCGACACAACTAACATAAGTGGTCATTGCTTCGTCAGAACTTCTAGTTTGAACTTGTGTATACGTGCATTTCTTTGACCTACATTTGCGACACGTAAACGTGTCTGTTGCTGCTTTAATTTTGACTTCATATCGATTTTCATCTTCTTTTGCCTTCTTTTCAATTAGAGCCACCCACTTCTCTGGAATCATTTCTTGATGTGTCATAAAGGCAATCTCATGTGGTTTTGTTTGTCCTTCACCTAATCCGATTGATTGAATTAAAGATGGATTGCTCTTCAAGTTTGTATATATGCTACGCAAATGGCTTTTATATAATTCTACAAAATACGGATTGTCCCACTTTTTGACCACCTTTCTGAAGGTCGCTTCTTTTAGGGCCCAATTGAATATTCCCTTTTCTAAATTAAGGCAATATTCTTGATTGCCAATAATAGGCATCAATACAGTCGCAATAACGCGTTCTCTAAATACTTCGGGATTTTTAATTTGCATGATTTGATTTGTTAGATTAATAATGCAAATCCATTTAAATAATAATATCAATTCAATTTTTTATTGATGTACGCATCAATTCAATTTTTTATTGATGTTTTAATTCTTGCGTCTGCGAACAGTTGTCCTCTTACGACAAAAGCTTCGCTTTGAACCTTTTGCATATTTGCAACTCTTCTTTGCAGATGAGCATGCTTTTTTGGTGCGTCCTTTACATGTAACTCTTCTAAATACTCCAGCCATTATACATTATCAAAATAAAAAAGATTTGTTGAATAATTATATTTTTTGTCTAATAAGGACTATTTTATTAAAGGTTGTTGGATTGGGGGTCATAGGGACAAGCGTAGCAATGCTTTGTCCCCCTAACAAAGTCAGCAATTTGATTTTTCCATGATTCCAACAAATTGGGATTTTCTGTCATATCTTCATTCCCATTCAAAATAAGTGTTGGTTTATTGAGCGCGAACAACATCTTTTCATGATACGCATCACATTGTTCTAAATATTCTAACGGAATTCCTTCTTCGCCTTCTCTTAATCGTTTTCCAATTCTCTCTTGACAAATAGCGGGGTCTGTCTTGACATACACCACCAAATCAATCGGACATTCTTGAATAAACGCATCAAACCAACTTAGATAGATTTGATAATTAATATCTTCAATCTTGCCCGAATCAAAGAGCATGGTGGCAAACACATGTTTATCTGTATGCAAACTGCGTTCAGTGATAATTGGGCGAGGGTCGGAACTTTTTTTTTCCACCTCAATTGCATCACGAATAGCCGTTAGCCGAGAGAGTAGCGCCATTGTTTGAAATGAAAAGGCATATTTGTGTTGGTCTTCATAAAATTTCTGCAAAATTGTTTTTCCATTGGCGTCTTGAAATCGGTCCCACTTGCTTAAAGGTTCGTCCACATAAGAATAGTTTGCAATTGCCTCCCGTAAATATTTCATCAAAGTTGATTTTCCAGAACCGATATTTCCTTCGATGGTTAAAGTGATTGGCATTTTATTGATTGTATTGTTACTACAAAAGATATATTCAATATGTTGTTTAGTAAAATAATATGTTGTTTAATACATTGTTTTAATTTAAATATATTTGTTTCAATTTTATTTAAGTAATGGGAAACGGATTATCTACCATAGAATATATTGGATTTGAAGAAATGCAAAAGGCCATCTCTTCTGGAAAGTCTATTATCATAAACACGTTATCTAATGCCGACCAACATTGTTTGATTGTTGGAACTATTCTTGCCTCAGAAGAAGAAACCCAAATTAATAATTTGTTAGTATCTAACAAAAAAATACAACTCATTGTATATGGAAAGAATTGTTATGATAGTGGTGTTCTCAAAAAGGCGAATCAATTAAAAACACTTGGGTTTGAAACCGTTTGCATTTATGGGGGTGGGTTATTTGAATGGCTCCTTTTGCAAGACGTTTACGGGAAGACCGAATTTCGAACAACATCCGGAACAAAAAATATAGACTTACTAAAATATAAATAATTTTGTTAGATTTTTACGAAATATTTAATTTGTTTTATTTTTTATATTAATTGCAAAATTATAAAAATTACTAATCTTTACAAAATTATCATTGTTA
>Ga0209353_10002414_pt1 | contig 10179 bp, 8 predicted proteins | sample LauGreSpBDMM15SD_2_FD_187561 | JGI IMG/M metagenome (GOLD analysis project Ga0209353, IMG submission 187561) | Freshwater lake microbial communities from Lake Michigan, USA - Sp13.BD.MM15.SD (SPAdes) (version 2) | ecosystem: Environmental > Aquatic > Freshwater > Lake | place: Lake Michigan, USA...
TGTAAGTTCGTTTGCTTTTTTCCACACAGGATTTCCATAGACGTTTTGTCCTTTTTTTTCGCGGATATAAAACGGATGTTCTTCGGTTGCGCTGATTGATTCTGGGTGATATTTGATTTTAATATCAAACAATTCGCCATTGTAGACTTTTCTTTGTAAATTTATAATTTGCTGGAATTTTCCAGTGTGAGTGAGTAATTTGTCGGTGAGTTCGACATCTTCGATCTTTTTATAGCCATTATTCGTTAATGTTTTTGTTCCCGCTACAAAACACGGGAATCCTGCACACAATATATCATAATTCGGAACATCTTTGGGTTCTATTTCAGTGATATCGCCAAGAGGTAATATACCATAATTTTCTTTGTATGTTTCTTTTGCTGCTGCATCAATATCGCACGACATTACGCATTCCCAGTTTAATTTTTTGAATGAATAATGAAAACTGCCGATTCCACAAAACAAATCTATAAATCTCATTTTTCCTTCTTCGTTTACTTCTTTGGCTTCTGGTAATACGATTGGCATAGGCGCAAGTTCGTTTACTTCTGTTGCAACGATTGGCTTGGGTTCACGGCATTTCATCTCATTCATCTTTTCTACAACCACCTTTTCAATGATCTCTTTCACCTTACTTTCACTGATGCAAGGATTTTTCCTATTTAAGTGTTGGGTATAATGCCCCTTTTGGGCAAAGTCCTTTCCGCATTTTTCGCAACTATATTTAACCATTTTCCGTTATTATATCACACAATGTTGGGGGTTCTTTAAATCAATTTTTTAAATCAAGTCGACCTAACTCGATGAGGGGGTTGATGCATTGGTGTATAGTTAAATAGTTATAATAGCATATAAATATTTGATTATAATAAATACAAATGTCCAAATCTGATAAAACCGATATTACAAAACTTTGTAAAAACGAGAACTGTTCACCTACACAAAATGATACTAGTACTGAAAAATGTATGTTGTGCGATGGTTATTTTGCCGACAATGGATTGAATGACATTTATTTTTTAGAAGACAATGGCGAATCTGGAACCTGTTCATTGTGTGGTAAAGAAGACAATATATGCATAATGAAGAGCTCGGGGCAATTTATTTGTGTAAATGCTTGTGACGAGGACTGCGATGAAGAGTCGGATTGTGATGCAGAGTCGAATTGTGATGCAGAGTCGAATTGTGATGCAGAATTCAATAGTAGTTAAGTCACCCTCGTTAACTCGATGAGGGGTTGATGCATTGGCGAAGAGTCGACTCTGTCCCCCTCAATCTATATAATACTAATTATTTATTAGAGTATTGAGAACCTCGACAAGACCTCGCACCAAAACCCCTGAAAATACTCCCTTTTATTGGCTGTGCAGAAATGAGTAGGATATTAAGTTATGGCCCTTGAAATGACTTATGGATAAATGAGTAAAAAGACTCTATAATAGACCCTATAAACCAAACCATCAGGTTCTCCGCCCATTCAAATAACATATGTAATAAATAATATAATTACACGTGTTCAATATACATAAATGTTATTCGCCGTTCATCTGTTGTTGGTCTCGCTGTATGTTTTGAACAATGTCTATGCTTGCCAACTTGTAGCAATGGACCAAACAGTCGTTATGAATAACGTGGACGATATTGGGATTACGATAAGATTGCGGGGCGCCAATCATTGCGGCAACAAAGTAAGCTATGTGATTACGGAACTTCCAGCGTATGGCGCGATATATCAACTATCCCAGATATACAATTTGCACGGGTACAATCCGATATCTGGCAAACAAATCACAGATAAAAATACGGTAGTGGATTGGTCAAGCAATCGCATCTATTATGTTGCAACTAGTCGACGTTCAGGTCATTTGCTAGCCGACGCCTTCTCGTTTATCATGACGGACGGTAAGAACAAGTCGTTTGACGGAACGGTAACCATCGTGGATAAGTCTGGGACAATTGTCGGCAGCGATTTTCTATCAGGTGACGAAGGATGGACTATAATCGGCAATGCCAAGGCAGGGGCGGTTTCGGCTCCCAAGTTTCAACCATTTAACCGCGGCGAATCATTTAATTATTATATTTATGCAAAGGACGAAATCATCAATCATAGCAAATTTGGAGAACAAGATAAATCGCTCTGGTATTTTAATGCGCCTGCCAAGTTCCTGGGGAACAAGGGCGCGGCGTATGGCGGTCATATAAGTTTCTCCATTAGTTTGTTCGCAGGCGACATTGCGAGTTTAAGCAAGGGGGGTAATCTGGTCGAACTAGAATGCAAAGAATGCGGTTACAATGCGGGAATAACAATTGCGCACAGGTTCTCCAAAATAGACTTTAAAAATGCGATTGCGCATTTCAAAATAGAACTAGTGGAAACGGCGAACTGGCTGAAAGACCCACAAGATAGTCTGAAAAAATGGTCTGCGCCGAGCAAGTGCGACTTCATAAAGGTTCTATCGCGACTCTCTGGCATTCGCATATTGGGCGACATTACGACATGGTACGAAACGGTTGCAATAGATAACGTCTTTTTGAGTAATACCAAAAATAATGTGCCTTTATGCGCTATGAGCAAACCAGACGCATCCGCGTGCACTTGCGAATAGGGGGCAGTGGGCGACTCACAACCATTGAATCCTATTATACCAATTATTTTCAAGAGTTAGGAGAACCTTGACAATAATTACAAGAAAACCCCCTCAAAATGACCCTTTTATTAGCTATTCAGAAACCAGTAATTTAATAAGAAGTAGCCCTTTAATTGAAACTCCACATTGCACATTTTATACATACATATGTAATAAATGTTATATCGAAATGTCAGAAAGATGTATAAAATTGAATGATTTTGACCGAACAATAAATATATTATAATACTTAAAGCGATAATACAGAATGAGCGAAATGAATATTCAACAAACTACCCCCAAGGAAGACATCGTCCGATTGGCGGAATTTGAAATAAATAAAAATATGGACGAATGGTGTGCGACCGTTTGCAGCGGGGGCGAAATGCGGGCGAAGCGGGGTTCTGACATAGAGACTTTTGTTCGCACCACTATAAATAGAATCGGCGAACTGTTAAATATAGATCTCGTTGCCCGATGCGGCAATGATGATAAAAAGGAGTTGATCGCAAATCTTCCGAATGGAACACAAATAATCCACAAACACCAGGTAGATGTTCATATTTATCTGAATGGCGCGTTTGTCGCGGTCATTGAATGCAAAGCCTATTTAGATAGTTGTTATTACGTTCGCGCGTGCGACGATTTCAGGAAATTTAAAAGGTTTGGATATAATGTAAAGAATTACATCTTTACGTTAGAAAATTCGATCAAAGAAGAAACCAAGTTATTCACAGATTACGATACCGAATATATTTGCGATAATGTATTCTACTTGTTGGATGGAAAAAGATCCTCTGCGAAACCCGTATATGAAACAAAACATAAAAAACCAATAAATAAAGAAGCATTGACCAGCTTTATAGATTTTATATTTGCACTAGGAACTACGAATTGATTGATTCATTCGCAATATCAAAATAGGTCTTATCCAGTTCAATTCCAATAAAACTTCTTTTTAAATTTTTACAAGCAACGCCCGTCGAGCCTACGCCCATACAATTATCCAATACCATCTCGCCTTCATTCGAATATGTTTTAATCAGCCATTCTAATAAATCTACTGGTTTTTGTGTCGGATGTTTTGGCCTTTCTATGCGATTGAATTTTAATACCGTCGTTGGCAACCGTTTTCCATCTAAACTTTCTACAAAGTTTTCTTTATGGTTACCATAATTCGTTTGTTTATCCACTGCCGTCTGCGTGTTCCATCGCGTATATGGTGTCGAGTACCAATATTGCGGGTTATATGTTGGCTGTTTTTTATAAAATATTGCAATGTCTTCATTGGTTTTCATCGGTTTTCTTTTTGCATTTAAGAAATCCGAGAATTTATTTTTTTCCCATACCAAACAATATCTAAAATTCTTTAAATTGCTCGTGATCATCAATGATGTAAATGGTTGAGAACCAAATAATACCACGGCGCCGTTTTCCTTTATAATTCTATCATATTGTTCCCACAATTTATCAAATGGTATAATTACGTCCCATACGTTTTTGGTTATGCCGTATGGGAGATCGCATAATATCATATCTACCGAACCGCTTTTTATTTGTTTCATTTCAATTAGACAATCCCCATTAAATAGATTAATGGTTGTTTCGGGTATCGGGTCAATTCGAGTTGCGGCAGCGGATTCCGCAATACTATCTTCGCTTACTAACACGTTTTTATATTCGTCAACATTATTAATGGAGCGAATCAGTTCTATTAATTGCTGTTTGTTTTTTGAAGTGCATTTTTTTATACCCAATTCTGTGCACTTCACTAACAACTCGGCCTTGCTCATTTTTGAAATATCCATTTGTTCTGTGGGGGTGATTGATGTAGTATTGCTTTCGCTATTATTTGCAATCAATTTTCTATTTAATTCTACTATACATTGTTCTTCTTCTTCCGCGGCGTCTGGTTGTATTTCAACTGGATTGTTACGGGCGTAGTCTGATTTTTGAGAAAATGTGTTTCCACGTTTACCCATTTTAGTTAGTTATATAGCATATCACTATTATTTATATATTGGTTTTCATTAACAATAACATTTATGCGTTGTGGGGGGCGAAGCCCCCACTGGGATCCTTTCACTATACTACTCTATTCACTCTATAAAAAAGTCCAGAAAAGAAATGGCATCGCTCTGTAAAAATGGACAAGAATATAAATGTCCATTTTTCAAAAGTGCCAGGCAAATGTTGCAAAAGGCCTCTCTGAAAAACACGTTGTTAGCATAATGCTGCGAATTCGGATTTTTCGTTGAAAACATTGGCTGCACACTTTTTTTAAGTATATTATGGTCAAAATGATTTAACGACAATTGGTTATCCAATAATATCTTTTAGGATAATATAGACGGTAAATGGATAACCAATTGTCGTTAAATGAAAATAACGTTATGATGTATATATGTAATGACTGCGAATATGCTACTAAACGTAAGACTGATTACAACAAACATATACTAACGCGCAAACACATTCAGATAACGATGGATAATGGTTTGTCGTCGCACGGGTATACGTGTGAATGTGGCAAAACATATCAACACCAGTCTGGATTATGTAAGCACAGACACAAATGCAAGGGTCCAAGTCCTGGTCCCAGACAAGACACATCAGAGACCACCTTGCCAAAACCAGAGGAAATGATGGCATTGATGTTTAAACTTATGTGCGATAAATTACCTGATAAATCTGACCAATCACAACTTGTTATTGAATTGCTCAAACAAAATCAAGATTTCAAAGAAATTATGTTGGAGCAATCCAAGCAATTGGCAGAACAACAACTCCAATTGTTAGAAGCAGTCAAAGACGGCAAACTCGGAAATAACAACAACTGTCACAACAACAATACCACCAACAATAAGTTCAATCTTAACGTTTTTCTCAATGAAACCTGCAAGGATGCCATCAGCATGGACGATTTCATTAATTCCATTGAAGTTACTCGCGACGAGTTCATTCACACTGGACAAGTTGGTTTCATTGAAGGCATCTCTACTGTGATGGCTCACCGATTCCGTGATATGGAGGTGCATACCCGACCATTGCATTGCACTGATTTAAAACGGGAAACTATCTACATCAAGAACGCAGACAAATGGGAGAAGGATGACGCCGACAAGACAAATATGCGTAAGGCGGTCAGGGGCGTTGCGCGGAAGAACAAGAATGAATTGTGGCGATGGTACAATGACAACAAACCTGCGGTGGAACAGATTGGTACTGATGTATGTGAAGACTATTTTCGATATCACAAGGCTGCATTGGGTGGCTACGGCAAAGAAGAAGACTTGAAATTTGAGGATAAAATTATGCGCAATGTTCTCAAAGAGGTTCATATTGATAAGTCTACATCGTTGACTCTTTGATGTAGTCTGACATTGTGACACTCAACCATTGAATCCTATTATACCAATTATTTTCAAGAGTAAGGAGAACCTTGACAATAATTACTAGAAAACCCCCCAAAATGGCCCTTTTATTGGCTATTCAGAAATGAGTGGGATATTAAGAAGTGGCCCTTTATTTGAAACCCGATAAAGGGACCCTTTTACTATACTACACTCATCACTCTCTGCCAAAACCCCCGCATATAATACTTGGGTAATATATAGAATGTCAGATTCTAGTTATACGAAATGGCAGATTAGCGTGTTCTCGGCGTTTATATTTATTTTAGTGATACATCCATACACCTATGCATTGACCCAAAGTGTGTTCGGCGGATTTTTAGGTCAAATTGCCAATGCATCAGGTTGCCCCACGACGCGCGGATTAATCCTTCACACATTAGTGTATATCTTGTTGGTTCGCGGTTCTATGGATTTGCACTTGTTTTAAACCATTGAAGAATTGAAACCGCTTAATTATAAATTGTTCTTATTATATCACTAATCATTATTGCTCGTTCTTCCTTCATATTTACATAACTTATAGAAAAAATATTTGGAATAGACTGGTTATTTTCATAGCGTAATAGCATACAAGGTTGTTTATCAAAACAGAACACAAACTCAAAGCCCAATTTATTTGAAGATATCTCGGTCTCTTTCATAATATGTATTTTCTTATCGATAATCGGTTTAATTATATTGTATCGTTCATCGCGTTTATGGATTACATTTACAAATTTATGGTAATCAATGCTATTCTTTATTCTATATTTATACTTGATACGCCCGTCATAACTAAATATATAATCTTTCAATTCGTATGGAAGTTTTGTAAACAAGTTATCTATATTCTTCATTGTAATAGTAATGTAAAAACTCTTTATATTTCTATTTGGGCGTTGAAATGAGAAACGGGGGCGAAGCCCCCCACTGGGACCCCATTAATTTACTGAACCATTCAATTTAATAAACCCAATTATTTTCAAGAGTAACGAGAACCTTGACAATAATTTTAAAGAAAACCCATCAAAATAACCCCCTTTTATTGGCTATTCAGATTTGAGTGGGGTAATAATAAGTGGGTCATTAATTGATCCCTCCCACTGGGATACTTTTACTATACTACTCTAATCACTCTTTATAAAAGTCCAGAAAAGAAATGGCATCGCTCTGTAAAAAAGGACATTTATAAATGTCCATTTTTCAAAAGTGCCAGGCAAATGTTGCAAAAGGCCTCTCTGAAAAACACGTTGTTAGCATAATGCTGCGAATTCCGATTTTTCGCTGAAAACATTGTCTGCATACTTTTTTAAGTGTTTTGTGGTCAAAAGGGTTTAGAACTAAAATGTTTAGCCATTGTATACTAATGAAGACTAACGAATTTGGTTCGGATTGTTCAAACCAATATGTGTGTTCAATCTGCAACTATACATCCGAGCGAAATAGTCAATACATTAGACATTTAATGACTGCAAAACATATTAGACTATCAAATGCTAATGAAAACGTTCCAAAAGGTTCCACTGCATATATGTGTTTATGCGGCAATGAGTACAAGCACGCATCTAGTTTATGCAAACACAAACGAACGTGCAATGGACTTGCGAATACTATTACATCTGACAATGACCCAAGCAATGTTGGAATGTCTTGCTCGTTCAAAGACAACCTCATTATTGAGCTGTTGAAACAAAACCAAGAGTTCAAAGACCTTATGATTGAACAAAACAAGCAGATGATGGAACTCGCCAATAAAGCTGGTAATAACACCAACTGTCATAACACCACCAACAACAAGTTCAATCTAAATGTGTTTTTGAATGAAACTTGCAAGGATGCCATCAGCATGGACGACTTTATCAAATCCATTGAAGTTACTCGCGACGAGTTCATTCACACTGGACAAGTTGGTTTCATTGAAGGGATCTCTACTGTGATGGCGCACCGCTTCCGTGATATGGAGATGCATACCCGACCGTTGCATTGCACCGATCTAAAACGCGAAACCATCTACATTAAGAATGCAGACAAATGGGAGAAGGATGACGCTGATAAGACAAATATGCGCAAGGCGGTCAGGGGCGTCGCCAAGAAGAATATGAAAGAGTTATGGCGATGGTACAGTGACAACAAACCCGCAGTGGAACAGATTGGCACTGATGTATGTGAAGACTACTTCAAGTACCACAAGGCGGCATTGGGCGGCTATGGGAAAGAAGAAGACTTGAAATTTGAGGATAAAATTATGCGCAATGTTCTCAAAGAGGTTCATATTGATAAGTCTACCTCGCTCACTCTTTGATGCACTGTCACATTGGTGCACTGAACAATTGAACCCGATTATACCTATTATTTTCAAGAGTAACGAGAACCTTGACAATAATTACTAGAAAACCCCTCAAAATTGACCCTTTTATTGGCTATTCAGAAATGAGTGGGATAATAAGAAGTGGCCCGTTAATTGATTTATCGGTCTCAACGGACTTCTCAACGGACTTCTCAACGGACTTCTCAACGGACTTCTCAACGGACTTCTCAACGGACTTCTCAACGGACTTCTCAACGGACTTCTCAACGGACCTCGCAACGGACTTCTCACGCGGTCCTACACGTAGATCGTTTCATCAAACAGTGGGAATACTTCTTTGTCATGCGAGATTATTATTATGCATTCCTTCCTTTTTCGCTCTTCTTCTATCATTTCCAATAACTCCGATTTCAACTCCACGTCTACTGCATTTGTCGGCTCGTCCAATACCAAGATTTCACTTGACTTTATCACCCCGCTCACCACATTGTACATTTGTCGCTCTCCTCCTGACCATCTCTCTCCTACTTCCAATTCTCCTGAACCTTTTATCAACATCTCTCCCACTCTTCTTTTTCGCTTCATCCTTTCCACTCCTAACTCACACTCTCCTAACCCACATCCATATAATATGTTTCTCTCTACGCTACGATCAAACATTTTACCCTTTTGATCAACATACGTAATTAATTTTCTTATTTGATTAGGAGTTATCTCGTTTAGGTCTTTTCCATTTACTGTTATACGACCACTTGTTATTGGGATCATTTTTAACAACATTTTTATCATTGTTGTTTTGCCAGACCCCGAATCTCCCCTTATTCCAATGATCTTTCCCCCAACTGGACGTATCTCTGCATTTATTTCTTTCGTCCCTGTATGTTGACATCTAACGTGTTCATATTTTATAGATGTTATAACTCCCAAATCTTCTCCATCGTTTTCCGCAAATTTTGGTAGTTCGGTTACATCATCCAGCCCTTGTATATTTTCCAATACTGTATTTATACGCCCTTGACATTCCAATGCATCTGATATCTGGGTTATAATGGTCATCACATTTTCTCTATACATCGTTAATATTGTAACGAATGTTATTATTGTAGAAACGGGCAAATCACCATTAAAATGCAACGATATTAGTTTCCAAAGCAGGCCAACAATTGTAATATTTGATATTAATTGTAATACTGTTGCGTGATTAGAAGATGTCAAATAAAAATTGTATGCATCGCTTGCCGTCTTATCCGATTTTTCCCCAAATATTTTTACTTCATTCCTTACCTGTCCGCTGTAAATAATTTTTTCTACATTATTTAATATTTCTTGCATATAATTTTCAGTTTCGTGAACGCTCTTCTCATACACATCATTGCTGTCTACCATAGATTGCATATTAAACCAGAAATAAGAAATGATTGACATATTGCCCAATATAAATAACAAGCCAAGTGTCTTATTTGTATATAAAAAGTATATTGCCATTATTAGCAAGAACATTAGATTTGGTATTATATACGACAACCAATCGCTTACCGTAACAAAAATAGTCGTCGATAATCGGGTAATCGGGGCCGCCAACTTAGTAAAATTAATGGCCGAATAATTCTCATTGTTGCGTATTAACAATATACTTAAAAGTTGCTGCCGTATCCATTGTCGCATTTTTGTCAACAACTTAATTTGAAATAATTTATATATATAATAGAATGCGACGTACAGTCCACTCACCAATGCAAACCATTTTAACATTTCATATGACACCAATTTCTCACCATTTTGGAGCGCAGTTATTATTTTTGATATAGCGGTTGAAAGACCATTCGCGCGTAGCAATGTTATCAATACG